>FRDC01000854.1_pt1 | contig 70207 bp, 65 predicted proteins | sample 1106171 | NCBI WGS metagenome assembly FRDC01 (sample SAMEA3930566, study PRJEB13176) | freshwater metagenome | biome: Drinking water system; feature: drinking water; material: water | place: Singapore | collected 2014-12-20 | reverse complement strand
CGCTATAAATCTTCAGTGGAAATATCCGCAGCGGTACCAGTTCCACCTTCTTTTTTGTCATCGCCCAAAGACTTTAAAGTAAAGTTATTGGCGTGCATTTCATAGACAAAAGGAGTTCCCCACGGATCCGTGGGCATTTTCTTAAGGTAGGCATCGGGTCCCCAGTTTTTGCAATCGGATGGAGCTTCAAGAAGAGCTTGAAGACCTTGCTCGGTGGTGGGGTAAGAGCCACAGTCGGTGAGATAAAGATCCAAAGCCTTGCTCACCTCAGCCAATTGGATTTTGGCTTCTTTCACTTTGGCTTTTTTAAATTGCTTTTGAATGGTTCCGGCCATCACACCAATGAGGCCGCCGATGATCGCAAGTACCACCATGATTTCGACGAGGGTCATACCGCGAGCGTTGCGAATTTGTTTCATCCAGTCCTCCATTTGCAAAATCAGATCTTAACTTCCCGGCGGCCACAATTCAAACCCGGGTTGAAGAATAGAGTGCGCTTGATCTCGATTTGAGTGCGTTCTAGGAGCCACCAAGGTTCGACATTTCGAACATTGGTACCATAATGGCAAAAACGATGACGCCAATAACGCCTCCCATCATTATGATCATGACAGGAGTGAGAAGAGAGGTCATTCCATCCACAGAGTTTTTAACTTGAAAATCATAACTATCACTCACTTGAATGAGCATGCGCTCAAGTTCACCAGTCTTTTCGCCAATATTAATCATGTGGATTACAATCGGGGGGAACTGCCCGGATTTTTTTAAGGGGCCGGCGATGGATTCACCTTCGCTGATATTGTTACGAGCATTGTCGATGGCTTCGGCCACGGTCTCATTGCCAACAACGTTTCGAACAATGCCCATGGCTGTCAGCATGGGAACTCCGCCGGTCAACAGTGTTGAAAGGGTTCGGGCAAATCGCGAGACAGCTACAATCCGATTGATTTTGCCAAAGACCGGCAAATTCAAAGAGATAGCATCCCATTGTTTGCGGCCGTTTTCAGAATTTTTCCAATTGCGAAAGACGACATAGCTGAGCACGATCGCCACTGCAATGACGTGCCAGTAGTTTACCAAGAAACCGCTAAAATCGATGACCATCAACGTGTACCAGGGGAGCTTCAGTTCGGGCGCACTTTCAAACACGACCACAATCTGTGGAATGACGTAAATAAAAAGCCCCGCCAGCAGCAAGAGCGAGAAAACGACCATGAGGACTGGATACATCAAGGCCGATCGCACCTTCGACTGAAGTTCCGATTGGGCTTCGGTGAACTCGGCCAGACGCAACAGAATGATATCGAGTGTTCCCGACATCTCACCGGCTTCGCACATTGAAATAAAGATCTTGTCAAAGATCTTGGGGTATTTGGATAGGGCCTTGTTGAAGGCACCTCCTTCGTTGACCGAGTTTTTGATATCGGCCACGACGTCGGAGAGCATCTGGTTTTCAATCTGTTCCGAGACGGCTTGAAGACTGTCCACTAAAGGCACGTTGGCTTTCAGGAGCGAAGCCAATTGACGTGTAAAAAGCGAAAGATCTTGCACGGCAACAGCGCGAGAGGCGACCGCCTTTTTGGAGCGGCCTTTTTTTTCGTTCTTGGTGCGGTCTTTGATTTCGACGACGTAAATGCCATCCTTTTTTAAGCGTGCCTTCGCAGTGCGGGCGTTGTCCGCATCGATACTGCCTTTGACGTTTCGGCCGGAGGTGTTGAGGCCTTTGTATTCAAAAACTGGCATCAGAGATCCAACTGCGTATTGGTCAGAACTTCCTCAATGGTCGTCAGGCCATTGAGAACTTTTTGAATGCCGTGGATCCGAAAGGTGATCATGCCAAACTTTTGAACGGCCATTTTTTTAATGGCGTTTCCATCTTCTCGTTTCATGATCATCGAGCGAAGGTCATCATTCAGCATGAGCAACTCCTGAATAACCGTTCGACCGATATAACCTTTTTGATTGCATTCCGCGCATCCAACGGCGCGAAAGATATGCGCATCTTTCACTTGATCTCGAGTGAGCTCAAGGCTTGCGAGGTCCACATCCGACGGGATATGGGGTTCTTTACAATGTGGGCAGAGTAGGCGAACGAGACGTTGTGCGACGACCCCGAGAAGAGAGGTTGCGATCAAGAACGGCTCGCAGCCCATGTCGATAAGGCGAGGAAACACACCCGCTGAGTCGTTGGTGTGAATGGTCGAGAGCACCAAATGTCCCGTGAGCGAAGCGTTGATTGCGATCTCTGCCGTTTCCAAATCGCGAATCTCACCGATCATAATAACGTTCGGATCTTGTCGCAGAATAGATCGAAGACCTGAAGCAAAGGTCAGCCCGATCTTTGAGTTGACCTGGATCTGTCCGATGCCATGAATCCGCTGTTCCACCGGATCTTCGACGGTAATGATGTTCTTATCAATGGTGTTGATCTTGGAGAGGGCGGCGTAAAGAGTTGTGGATTTTCCACTTCCAGTGGGGCCGGTAACGAGCATGATGCCGTAAGTTTTTGCGAGGAGCTGATCGATTTTTACGAGGGAGTCTTCCGAAAATCCCAGCTGGCTCAATTCAAGGACGACATTAGATCTATCTTGAAGTCGCATTACAAGGCGTTCTCCGAACGCCGTAGGCACGGAACTAAGGCGGACATCAATGTCTTTGCCGGCGAGCTTAAGCGGAATGCGACCGTCCTGAGGCAAACGTTTTTCGGCGATGTTGAGGTTTCCCATCACCTTGATTCGGGATGTGATGGCATTCTGCAGCTTTTTTGGTGGCTTAAAGATATCGAAGAGGATCCCGTCGATTCGGAAGCGCACAACCATATCGCGTTCGTAGGGTTCAATATGGATGTCAGAAGCCTTCTCTTTGACAGCGCGAAAGAGGAGGGTGTTCACAAGTTTAATAACAGGCGCGTCGTCTTCTCCGGCTTCGAGAAGATCGATGACTGGATCGTCGAGGTCATACTCTTCGGACTCAATCTCATCCAATCCCTCAAGTGCGGCCGTCGATTTTTCATAGACGCGGTTGATTGCGTCTTGCAAGCGAGAGCTCGTGGTCGCAAGAGGATGAATGCGCTTGTTGAACTTCACTCGGAGGTCGTCGAGCGCCTTTGTCTTGAGCGGATTTGTGGTCAAGACAATGAGGCGGTCATTTTCCATTCTGTAAGGAAGAACTTCCTGAGTTTTGGCGTAATTGATGGGTAAATCGCGGACCAGGTCCACAGGGATGTCATTGACAGGGATCTCTTTGATAAACTCCACGTGGAGTTGGCGGCAGAGCTCAGCCAGGGCTTCTTCAGGGGTGTTGGCCTGGACTTGCGCGAATTTTTCTTCGAGAGTTTCGCCATTGGAGGTCGCCAGTTGCAAAACAGACTTCAGCTGTTCGCTGGTGAGGCTTGTTCCTTTCAGGAGAAGCGTTTCAAATGTTGCCATAGAGAAATGGTACCAAGGTGTGGGGGTTCCCACAAGGGGCGGCCGCGAGAAACTCGAGGGTTGGACTTGCGAAAAATGGTACGCGCTGATCAGAGGCGTGCACCGAGTGGCCCGAGTCGCGGAGGATAGCTCTCAAATTCGCTGCGAGGTCGGCAGGGGCCCTAATATTTTGGTGGTCAAATTGGCAGCTTTACTCCAGTCGCGGCTGATACAGTTTCATTTTCTGGGTTCCAAACTGTTGGAGGGCTCGCCATTGATTGTGGTTGGGGCAAAGAAGTTCAAGATTTTGGTGTTCATGCGTGCCACCCTTGGCCCATGGGGTTTTGTGCTCGGTTTGAAGATAGAGCCGAGCTTCGCACTGTTCTCCTGTTGAGGTTTTGTATTGGCATTGATTGTTATCCCGCGCTTTGATCTCTCGGATCGTCACTGTCGAGATTTTGCGCGTGGGCTTGCGAGGTCCCACGGTTGCGCCCGCCTTTGCAGCGATTGCGCTCTGCGCCTCCGGTTTGGTTGCGCGTGGCAGCTTCGCTGTCGCTACTTGTACCCTCTTCCTTGGTGGCTTTTTCAGTCTTTCAAGAGTTTGCGCTGTCATGAGTTTCACAAGCTCCAACTTTGAGAGCTTCTTATTCAGAAAAATCTCAATCTCTCCCATTTGTTTTAAAGTCTCTTCATCTAAAACGAGAGTCACTTCCACTTTTCCGCCTTTTACGGGTCTTTCCCGGCACGGCTCTACTTTCGCGTCCGCACCCAACTCGCACAGAATCCTTTCGGTTTTAGCGCCTTGATTTTCGATGGCGCCTAAAATCTCGCGCTTTCTTTCGAGAGTCGGCCGCTCTTGCCGAAAGAAGCTTTGGGCTTGGCAGATCTGAGTCAGGCTCAACTGGCCCGATCTGAACTTCTCCATCGTCTCAGGAATTTCTTTAAGCAACTTCACCGCAGCAATCCTTCGCCAAGCACTGCCTTCTGATAATTTCAGCTCTTTCACGCAATAAGTTTTTAGATCCTTATGCCCTCGTTCAGCAAAAAGCAGGCGACGCTCATTTTCACGAAGATGCCAGAGGACCGTCAGTGTCGCCTCACGTTCACGTTCAACGGCTGTTATTGTTGAGAGATGCAGTTCTTCATTCGAGAGATGTTTCAAGGTCACGAGGATCTCCTTTCAAAAAAAGAAGACCTTAGCATGGGTTTTTAAAGGCAGATTTTTTGGGATTTTACAAAAAGGTAAGTAACGTAAAAATGGCTTCAGCAAATAATTGTAAGGAATTATGGAGCTTATTTGAAAGCGCGCTTCAAGGAGTCGGCAGCCCCTACGGCTCCCTCTTAAACTCTCGCCACCGCTCAGAATGGTGACTCGAAAACTTCGTCAACAAATTCGGAAAACTGCACAGCGTTTCAAGAGAATATTTTTTGGCCTTGGCTCTGCATTGGTTTCTCAAAAATACTCCATCTCAAGTATTCGGCGCCAAGCTTGCCGCCCCTTCGAAAGATTTTTTGGACCGACTGGGAGAACTTGCGTGAGAGCTTCGCCTTTCAGCGACGAAGCTTTGCTGAATGAATCGTGAGCGAGCGCCTGACCGGCCTTTCCCGCTTAGTAAACCTCGACCGCTGGCTCTTCTTTGTCCTCTTCGGGCTCTTCAAGAGGCTCACCACTGACGGCGCCTTTTCCACTACCCTTTGCAGAGGTATCGCTGCCGAGCGCTCGTCGTGGCAGAGAGTCGATATACTGACCGTATGGATCGCGACCACTTGCTGATTTTTGGATGAAGTCGATGCGCTCGCTGATCTTTGTATTTACGATCTTGGCGTTGTCCTCCATATTGCGAACGATCGTTGGCGAGAGGAAGACCATGAGATTCATCTTCTTCTTATCATTGGACTTGCTCTTAAACAGCCAGCCCAGAATGGGGATATCTCCTAAAATTGGAACTTTGGTGATGCTTTCTCCATCCTCATCTTTCATCAGGCCGCCGAGGACAGCCGTGTCGCCGCTATGGACGACAATCTGTGTGTTGATCTTTCGAGTCGTAGTGACGATCGAAACATCGGCCAGTTGCGAGGCGGCCACAGTTGTTTTCGAGATACCATCCGCGGACTGCTTGATTTTCATCTGAACAATGTCTGTATCAGGTGAAATGTAGGGAGTGAGTTCCAGTTTAATAGTCACGTCCTGTCGTTCGACGTTGTTCGTGATAGCGCCCCCGACGCCGGTCGTGTTGTTTCGTGACACGGGGACTTTTTCTCCCACTTCGATGAGTGCTTCTTCGTTATTCAGGGCGGTCACCTGAGGGGTTGAAAGAATATTCGCTTGTGTATTGGTCTTAAAAAATTTGATCAAACCTGTTAGTGACGCAACAGTCACGGAACCTGTTGTTCCTGCTGCACCTGTCGTTGCGCCAGAGAGTCCAGGAATGTTGATGTTCATCGTACCGCCCAATCCAAAACCGATCACGCCCCCGCTGTCCTTGTCTGGATTGATCAAGTCTGTCAGGCTTCCTGTTCGAAATCCCATCCGGCCCACGCCGTTCGTGTCAGCTGCAAATTTGTAGTAGTTGATCCCCCAATTAAATTGTTCGTTGGCGTTCATTTCCATGATCACCGACCGAACGAAAACCTGATCGCGAGGGACATCGATCTTGGCCAGGATACTCTTGATGATCTCATAATCTTGGCGGCTGGCTGTGATCAAAAGCGAGTTAGTGATCTTATCGGGAGTGAACTTTACATCATTGCCAAAGACAGCTTGGGCAGAAGCTTGTCCGACCTCCTGGCCGGGCCGTGGCATGGTTGGAATAGCGCCAGCACCGCCTGCCGGATTGCTCTGCTCCTGAGCCTTCTTGGAGTCTGAAGCGATTCCATTCAAAGTGGTTGCCAGCTTCTCTGCTTCTGTGTGGCGGACGTGGTAGACGTAAACGCCGCCGCGATCTTCGGGACGCAATCTAAAATCCAACTGTGCAACAAGTCGGCGAACCTTGTCGATACCGGCCGTATTCCCGACAACAATAATAGAGTTGGTGCGATCATCTGATACGACCAAAGATAAGTTTTCTGCATTGCCACCACTTCCGCCTTCGCTGCCGGTTCTAAATCGCGGAATGCCGGGGGCGAATCGATTGGCGGCATTGGGGTCGCCTTTGTTGATGATTTTGTTGATCATCTCGGTGATGTCTTTTGAGCGCGCATAGCGAATGCGGATCACGCGCATTTGCTCTTCAAAGCCCGGCACATCCAATTGCGAGATGATTTTCATCACGCGGTCGACGTTTGATCCAAAGTCCGTGAGGATCAGGGAGTTGGTCGGTGGGTAAGGGACCATCTCACCGTCTTTGGAGTTCAGGATCCTCAGGTTTTTATTCACCTCATCGGCACTGATGTATTTGAGGCGAATGATTCGTGTGATCAACTGGTCGGTATCAGGAAAGTAATTGCCGGAGTAAGTTTCAATACTTGAACGCTGAGCATTTCGCGTCGACATGACTTTCAAGAAATTTCCGTATGGAACAACCGTAAAACCATTGATTGCCAAAGCGCTTAGGAAGGCGCGGTAGGCTTCGGCCACGGTGATCTGGGAAGGTGCGAGAATAGTGATCTTTCCTCGGACCTGCGGATCAACGATAAAGTTTTTGCCAGTCAGTTTGGAGATCGCCTCAATGACATCGCCGATCTCGGCATTGGTGTAGTCAAAGCTGTCGATGAGGTCTGGATAATTCTCGTTTGTGATGTCCTCGGGTTGCGCTTTGGAGAACGGAATCTTTGTCTTATCACTGATGAGGTCTTTGGTTTTTTTACCGGCATCAGGACTTGCGGGCTTTGGCGTCGAAAGACTGGGGGTTGGAGGTGGCGGAACCTGCGCGGCAGATTTGAAATGGGGAGTAAAGCCCAAGACAAAAATGGACAGGACGACAATGTTGCGATTCATGATGATCCCTTCCTATTTGGTCACAGTGTACTGAAACGTTTCTTCCTTCCCGTTTCTCTCGACGGTTAAGCTGATTTTATTTTCAGATTTCAGGGTCTGATAAAGTTCCATGGCTTTGGTGGGGGAGTTGACCGGCTCGCCGTTGACACCTTTGATGATGTCATCGGGCTTAAATCCCAGTTTTTCATAAATACTGCCGGGTTGAATATTTACGAAACGGAATCCTTCCACTCGCCCCCCGGTGCCTGGAACGACGTTGGGAATCATCCTCGCTTGATTGAGAATGCCTGAAAGGTCGGCTGTGTATTTGTTGATATCGTCTCGCTTCAAGGAAAAATCAAAATCTCCGCGGGCTTCCACCACCTCATTGGAAGGCGGATTCATGCCGAAAGTGATTTTGGATTCAGAAACGACCTCGATGTATTCCAGGCGGGAATTGGTCAAATTGCGAAAGGTCAATTTGCCACGCTCAATTTTCGTCACGCGGGCCATGCCCTCAATTTCGTCATCGATGCGAAAAGCCTTAGTGAGATTTTTACTTTTAAGCAGAACAGTGGCGACGGATTTTTTTGGGTTCACATGAACGATCGTGCCTTGAAGACCGAGGGGCAACTGCGAAAGAACTGCTGGCAGATCTTCATTGCGTCCGGCTCCTTCCGCTGACAGCGGAGGCGGAATCGCTCCATCTAAGCTAAAGATATTTCGATCAACAATGGGGTTGTACTCGGATCGGGTGAGAACTCGTTCGCTCCGAGCGCGTTGCGGCTTTGCCGGTGGAGGTTTGGTTGGCAGCATCATTGGGCGAATGGCTGTAAGACTTAGATCTGAGATCCAGTAACCAATGAGGAGCGCCAAGAGATAGACGTAGTAAGCCTCAAGGGGAGGTCGACTATTTCGGCGAAAGGAGAACATCTCTCGAAGTTGCGAACTCAGTGCCATCGCCCTTAGTCTAACAAGGGGAAATTTTTGCTGGCCATCATTTTCGAGAATTTCTAAATCATTTGGAGGACTTTGCTCGCAGCGCAACAACTGGAATCCAGACTTCAGTCAAGCTTCACCTCGACAAAGAGCCAGTGCAAAAGGGGCCTCGCGACTCGAAGGGGCAGAACGATTTGTAGACTCGGCGCATGAGGTCGTCCAATTCAATGTGCAAAGGATACAATGCTATCGCCATTGTGGCCTGTGAGTTTTACTGCTATCAAATGTCCCGGGGAAAAGAGCTCTTCATGAGTGTTGGGGGAAGGGATGAGGGACTGTGTAGTGTTCAACGGGCATAGCTCGTTGGATTTTCAAGATGTTCGATTCAATGTCGTTCGCATTCCGGAAGTGATGAAACGCATTCAGCAAGCCCAAGCGATTTGGGATAAGCAGGATGTCGCGGGATTTGATTTGGCGAATTTCTTGGCGTCGGAAGACCGAGTGTTTCTTGGTAACATCAAGCTGAAAAGTTTGGCCGCTGCCATTGTGCAGCTGGGACTTTACGATCGATATGTGAGCTATCACCCTCAGCCAGATTTTTTTATCGGAAGCTCGGTGGGGGATTCGCCGGTTTCTGTCGTCGTCGGACAGATGGAATTTTCAGAGATGATTTGTAAAAGTCTGGCATTGCGAGTGGTGCGTCCGGCTTCGCCGATTCAGTTGGCCGATGACCCGCAACTCGCGGGCATGAGTTTGGATGAGTATGTTGCTTTTCAGAAAATGGAAGACGGCGGGCGAGTGGCATTTACAGAATTGGACGGCGATGGGCGCGACATTCATCGCGTTGTCATTAAGATTCTAGAAGAGCACGATGTGCGAAGGTTTGTGAATATTGGTCCTGGCAACTTGCTGCTGAGTCGATTCCGCCCGGAATTCGAGATGGTCGATATTCAGATTTTGGAAAGTATCGACATGGATCCCATGTTGACTTGGTTTTGGTCCAAAATGCGTGAGTCCGGAAGCTCGGTCGCAAATCCGCTTTAAAGAGGTGCTCTTACTCGGGTTTTTGCCAGGGGCGATCGTGAAGGCCTTGTAGATGCAGGGCAAATCGAGCGGTGGTAAATAAAAAGTCGGACAGTCGATTGAGATATTCAACCACATCTACAGAGAGATCAACCTCACTGGCTAGACGCACGCAGCATCGTTCTGCGCGTCGAGTGATCGTCCGACAAACATGGAGCAAAGAGGATAATTCCGTTCCACCGGGCAAAATAAACTCTTTGAGCGGAGGGATCTGTGCAGTCATCAAATCGATTTCATGCTCGAGATCGGATACTCGGGTTGGAGGTAGTCGCGGAAGACGACTTTGTTGCGTCGACCCATCGCTGGCAAGATGGGCGCCCAGAGTGAAGAGATCGTTCTGGATCTTTTGTAACTCGCTTTCAAGACGAGCGAGAGGAGCAAGGCTCTGGGCGACGGAGCCCATCAAAACAACCGCCTGACCTAAAAACGCGTTTAACTCATCGAGAGTGCCATAGGCTTCGAGTCGCAGATCCGCTTTCGAGACACGACGGCCGCTTCCTAGGGAAGTCTGACCTTTGTCGCCGTTCCGTGTATAGATCTTCATGTCGGAGATGATAACTTCAAATTCAAGAGAAGGGCAAACTGAATGACTCCGTTCTTTGTAACCATTCCTCATAGTGGCGAAGATGTCCCGCCTGAAGCCTCTTGGCTTCAGGGTTTTCCTGAAGAGACCCTTTTTCGTGATGTCGATCGATATGTGGATCGACTTTATGAGCCCGCTTTGACGGCACGACAAATTCCATCCATTGTGGCGCGCTTTCACCGATATGCTGTGGACCTCAATCGCGTGCCGGCGGATGTAGACCAAGATTCCGTTCAGGGTTCGGTCAACCCGTCGGGAACATTTCCCCTGGGCTTCCATTGGGTGCAAACCACTTATGGCGAGCGGCTCATGAAAACGCCTATTTCGAAAGCGCTTCATCAGCAGTTATGTGATCGGTATTTTGATCCTTTCCATCAAAAAGTGAGGGAACAATTTGCGCTTTTTTTTAAGCAAGGGGCTTCTCAGGTTTTTCATTTAGACGCGCACAGTATGCCGTCGAAGGGGACGGCGGCTCATCGTGATTCGGGCAACGAACGCCCGCAGATTGTTGTGAGTGATCAAGATGGTGCTTCTTGCCGACGAGAGTATGTGGAGTTGGTTCGCGCTGCCTATGAGGCGGCCGGTTTCCAAGTTGCCTACAACTGGCCCTATAAAGGAGGGCGTATTACCCAGGTGTACGGGCAACCTTCACGGGGGCAACATACTTTGCAAGTCGAGATGAATCGCTCCCTATACATGAATGAAGAGAGCAAGGCGTTGCGAATCGATCTGGCCGCAGGAGTGCAAAAACAGCTCGATCATGCTTTGAATCAGATTTTTCTAGGCATAAAAAATCTGGGCCGTTGAAAAATTCTGGAGTGGGTCGCGAGAATTATTCTTGTTTTGATTGTGACGGGATGTCCGCGCGTTTTTGCCTCAAGAAGGTCTTCCCTGTGGAGTGGGATTTTTGTCCTGGCGATCCGGTTTGATTAGGGAGCGTCGCCGTGCTAAATCCGGTGGCGTGGCAAAAAGAATCATTCGCTTCTTGAGTTCGCTAAAGTTGGCGGTCGTCATTATTCTTGCTTTGGCGATCATTGCGGCCATCGGTACAATCTATGAATCCAAGTACGACGCCGAATACGCGCAAAAAGTGATCTATCAGTCGACGGCCATGTATTTGGCTTTAGGGGCTCTCTGCGTGAGTCTCATCGCTGTGATGGTCTCTCGTTGGCCGTGGCAGCGACACCACGCGGGTTTTGTCTGCGCTCATATTGGTATTTTGGCCTTGCTTTTGGGGGCCTATATCACCTCAGAATTTGGTGTTGATGGGAGCATGAGTTTTGGGATGAGCGAATCGCGCCGCGGAGTGATGGTCTCTCGCCAAGAGATGTCCATTTATGCCTCCTTTGATGGTAGCACTTACCAGCGTTTGGCTTACACGCCGGTGGATTTTCTTAAGCGCCCCGTTAGCGTCCGACATCCTTTTGTCATTGATATAGGATCCAATCCCTTAGAGGTCTTTAATTACGTGCACTTTGCGCTTCGAAATTCGGAAGTGGTGGCGAGTGAACGGCAAGGGGATGGGCCAGCGCTGAGGATCAGCTTGCAAAATGCTTTTGTGAGTCAAACCGAGTGGATCCGGCGAGATCTGCGCAAACCTGTTGAAATCAAAAACCTGGGGCCGGCGCAAATCATCATGAGCGATGGCCACTACAAGCCGCAGGGGCAAACAGCCGTTGTGTTCTCGCCGGGCGCCAATGAGTCGGAGATGCGCTATGAACTATACAATCGCGACAAGGGTCGTGTCGGTCGTGGCATTCTTCGTGAAGGAACTAATATTCAGACCGAGTGGGCAGGGATGGTTTTGCGGGTACTCAGGTATTTTCCTCATTCACGCGAGAAGGTCGAATACACCGATGTGGGATATCCGAACTCGCAAACTTCGCCAGCGATTCAGGTGCGGTGGCGGGGAGATGAGTTTTGGTTGGGATTGAATTCTCAGCTTCGAGTTTACACAGAAGATACGGCCTATCAGATCAATTTCAATAACACTCAGTTGGAGCTGCCCTTTCAGCTCACACTGAAAGCTTTCCGGGTAGGACGATACCCGGGAACGGCACGAGCGGCCTCTTACGAAAGTGATGTGACTGTCGATCAGGGGACAGAAACGACGACGATTTCGATGAATGAGCCTTTAAAGCATGGCGGGTACACTTTTTATCAGTCGAGTTTTGAAGAGGACCCTAGTGGCAAGCCAGTCCTATCCATTTTGTCGGTCAACCATGACCCAGGTCGCTTTTTGAAGTATCTTGGCTCATTTCTTATAGTTCTTGGCGCGATCTTACTGTTTTACTTTAAGCGCCAGGGTCGGAGGTCTGAATGCGCTTCTTGAAAACTTTGAGTTGGATTTTTGCAATTGGCCTCTTTGCATCTTTAATAAGTGTTGGTGAAGTCGGGCGCGCGGACGAGGGAGTGGGATCTTTACATGTGCAAGACGGTGGGCGGATCAAACCGCTCGATACATTAGCACGAGAAAGTCTACAGCTTATTCATGGCAGGACTTCCTTTCGAGAAAAAAAACCTCTCGATATTTTCCTTACATGGATCCTGGCTCCTGAATCTTGGGAAAATGTTGAGTTCATCGAGGTTCGCCATAGTGGCTTACGTGATGTTTTGCGCTTTCCCCATGATCGATTTCTATTTAGCCCTAAGGAGTTTTACACCAACGACCGGGTTGCTCTAGTGATAAAGGAGCTCCAGTCCGAGCGTTCGCGCGGAGGAAAGCTCAATCCCTATTATCAATCGGTGGCGCGATTGGAAAATCAGCTCAGCATGTTTTTGGCCATCAAGTCGGGTGAGGCGGTCCATCTTATTCCACCAAAAGAAGGAACCAAATGGGTGGCCCTTTCTGAATTGAACGGCGAGCTTCGCGAAGCCTTTTTAAAGATGGTTTCAAACTTTGCGCAAAGTTTGGGCGCTGAGCCTTCGGCGGATCTCTTGGCGAGTGTTGCGCACTTTAAAAACCTGGCTCGAGCAGAAAATCCTGAGGCTTATGGCAGCGATCAGATGATGAATATTGAGATTCATTTCAATGCTCTTCATCCTTTTCGTTGGGCTTGGGTCCTGTACCTTTCAGCCCTGGCCATGATGGCGCTCTTTGCACTTTTTGCCAACGTGTGGCTAAAACGACTGAGCTGGATGTTTTTGTCGGCGGGTTTGTTTTTGCACATTTATGGCATTGTTCTTCGCTGTGTAATCAACGGACGGCCACCCGTTTCAAATATGTATGAGACAGTGGTGTGGGTTCCTCTTGGAGTTTTGGTCATTTCCGTCGCTCTTGCCGTGATCTACCGAGTTGGGGTGATTCTAACGGCGAGTACGATCGTTGCCATTTTCTGCTTGATTCTGGCGGATATTGCGCCAGCGATTTTAGATGCCTCATTGCAACCGCTGGAACCGGTCTTACGCTCCAATTTCTGGCTCTCCACTCATGTTGTGATCATCACATTGAGCTATGCCGGATTCTTTCTAGCCTTTGCATTGGGTGATTTCTTGCTCTTCTTCTACCTTCGAGATGAAATGCACTACGCGCAGAAGATTCAGATATTTTCTCAGGCCCTCTATCGATCCATCCAGGTGGGTGTCGTCTTGCTTGCAGCCGGCATCATTCTTGGAGGAGTTTGGGCTGATTATTCTTGGGGGCGGTTTTGGGGTTGGGATCCAAAGGAAACATGGGCTTTGATCGCTTTGCTTGGATACCTCGCTCTTCTGCATGCGCGGATTATTGGGCTTGTTCGCGGTTTTGGAATGGCAGTCGGTTCTGTCTGTGCATTTTCATTGGTCATCATGGCCTGGTACGGGGTTAACTTCGTGTTGGGTGCGGGTCTTCACTCGTACGGTTTTGGAGCCGGAGGGGTCGAGTATGTTTCGGCCTTCGTTGCCGCTCATTTGGTTTACGCCAGCTACGTTGCCTTCGTTCGTCGAAAAAAATCGACTCTTGTGCGTGGTTAGGGTGCGCCCTTTCAGTTTGCGCTTGAAAACCGGACCTGAGCACCTCCAAAATAAGTCTGAACACTTTGTTTTGAAAGGACTCTCATGAAACAAATTTTGTGGACTTCTTTGATTTTGGGTTTTCTGTCTGTTGGTTGCGCACATAAGAAAATCGCGACGGATCAGGTTGCCAAAAAAGACGGCGTGGTTACGATTTGGGCGGATTGGGTAAAGCCCAAGACCAAAAAATTCGATCTGCATTTTCATATTAAAAATGAGAGCGACAAGACCATCATCGTCATGTTGAGGGATATGGGCTGCATGCGGGGGGAGAAGGTTGGACAGGTGAAATATACCTTCTTTAATACGGGGGAGAAAACCATCGATATTGGACCTGGAATGGATAAGCACGCCAATATGGTCTGTGTTTTAGGGATGGAAGCTAAAGGCGATTTTAAAGTCACCCTTGCTCGTGTTTATGAAAACCCGAGCAATGACGGTAAAACACCGGGTGAAGTGATGGCTAAAGACATCAAGTGGGTTCAGCCAGACACGACGACTCGTCACTAGTCGCGGCGGCATCTTTTTCGACGTTGGCATGCCCATGCCAACGTCGACTTTGAGGAGCGTTGCGGTTGAGAATCAGTATTCGCGGATGGAGTTTTGATCGACTTCTACTTGTCGACTTTTAATGGCTCCTGAATCTGCATCTGTCCTCAGTGTGACTTTGACTTCGACAGTGATACTTCTTTTATGCCCCCCGCCCGCGTTCATCAAAGAGTAAGGGATTTTAACAAGAACACGGGCGATCACGTCGGTGCGTGAGACGGTTTCGCTCAAGATAACTGCAACGTACTTGTTGACCGCATCTCGTGAGAAACTTTCATTGATTATGGTCGCGTTGGCACGATTTAATTTGCTAAAAAGACCGACCTCAAATGCCACCTTTGCGATGGCGTCAGCGCGAATGGTGTCTTCTGGAAAATCGGCAAGCGCGCGATTTGAAGACAGCGATACGAGGGCTGCGGCAAAGATATAGGCAACGAGGTTCTTCATATCATTTTCTCCGTTCCAATAAATTGAACTCAGCCTGCTTCAGCAACAGGTTGAGTAGGATCACCCGCTTCCGCGGATTCAACAAAGTGAGCGCTTCGTTCAAGAAGGTGATTTGTAAATTCGCGAGCGCCTTTCACGCCGCGCATCTCAAGAATGATTCCAATCCGAGTGTAAGTCGCTCTTAGATAATGCAGAGTGATTCCCGTTTTGATCAGAGTCCTCATCAGCCCTTCCAGCTCCTCTTGAGTGGGAATTGGGCCATAGCGAGTGTGGGCTAAAAGCCGGAAAACATCTTCATTGCGTAAACGTTGGATGTAGGAGCGCTCGGTCAGAGGTTGCAGAGTCCGTTCAACGAAAGCCGCAAAGGGCTCGGTAATGGCCGGAAGATCAAGGGTCATATTGGAGTTAGCGACAGTTCCTGGTTCGCTTATGAAGTAGGGGACAAGTTTTCTCTGGGCAAACACTTGATAACTGCTGATCAATTCTAAATAGAGGCGAACATTCTCTTCAGACCATTGAATACCTGTTGCCGGTTGAGAACTTTGTACGCCATTCAAATGATCTAAGTAGCCTTCCAAAATCGGGATCAAAAATTCGTGGGCCACAACCAGGGGATCGATCTCATGAACTTTAGCCGGAATACGTTTGAGATTTTGAAAAATTGTCTGTGCAGCCGGATCGCCTTTTGTATCGGCAGAGAAGTCATCGTCTTTTCCATTTCCTTCGCTTGCAGGTGCAAAATTAGTCGGTCGCTCGGCTCTCTTTAAAAGCGTCGGGTCGACATGCAAGAAAGGCGGGATTTCAAAATCGGCGAGATGCCCATGCTTCTTGATTTGATGCAAAAGGTATTCGGCCAAAACCAGTTCTGACACCGTAACACCACCGGAATGGACTTCCGTGCGAAGGCTTTCTGTGTGCAAAGAGCCGCGACGAAGTATTTGCAGAGCTTCTTGTATGGTCAAGCTGGGGTCGGCGGCAATCAAGTAGGTGAAAAGCAGCATGTTGTTGGGGGAAGCCATAGAAGTGCCGGACAAAGGGCCTTCCCACCCTCCTGGTAGGGAGCTGACTTGATCCACGCCAAAACCAGCAGAATCAACGGGGGCGCTCTTCGGATCAGAGTGTCCAAAACTCGAAAATTCGGCGAGTTCAAACCCATTGGTCGCAGCGGCGCTGACGAAGACATTCGACTCATCGATATTCTCGAACACCGACTCCCCATCCAGTACAGAAGAGCCGTCATTTCCCGCTGCAATGAAAAACGCCGTGTTGGGGCACGCTCGAAAAAGCTCTTTGTAGCCTTCAGCAAGAGTCTTCGCGATATAAGAAGAGAGCTCGAACGCAGCGGCGGCATTGATGCCGTAATGTTTTCTGTAAAGGTCCAAGAAAGCTTCAATGAGACGTGTTCGCCCGATTCCATAGCTCATGTTCACGGCGCGGATATTATTTTTGTTAATATGCTGGGCGAGATTGGCGTAGTAGGCGTGGTTCAGATCGAAAAATGTTTCTAGAAAGTGTTTTGCTTCTGTCTCGAAGGCGTTGGATCTTTGTCGGAACTTTCTGAGACTGCCTTCGATTCGGTACCAGAGGTCTCGCACACGTGGATTATTGGAAATGAGTCCTGGTAGATATGCTGGAGAATTGGGCTCAATTCCGCCCACCAAGTGCATATCGGCGGTATGAACTTGAATGCGATCGCGCATCCCTTCGAATCCGCGACCAATTGTTCCTGTCACGTGAGTGGAATGGACCTGTTTCGAGCGGAGTATCGCTGTTTTCAAATCAGCTAAGAGTGGAACTTTTTTGACGAGCAAAAGATAAGTTGGCCACCAAATAACGCTTTCCCAACCACTTCCGATGAGAATTTCCTGGGCGCTGTGACCGAAAGTGACGTCAGATGTGAAGCTCTGATAAGCAGCAGCAACGGCAGTGACGAAAAGAAGACTACGGATGCGAAAGGCACGGTCCACGGTTTTTCCGACCTCTGTGTGCTTCCACAGGCCGATCCACCAACTGACAAAGCGGGCCCGATGGCTGTTAAGATCATGCGGTTTTTTTTCGGGTTCATTTGCCGGATCCCAAGAGACCGGGCGATCTAGATTTTGGTTCATCACCTGCTCGGTCACTTCCCTTAAAATACTCTGGCCTTCGGCATCTAAAAAATCTTGGTGTGTGGGATCTGGATGCCCGCCATCGATGATCATGACATGAAGGGGGTTGTCCTTCGTAAAGGGCCCCTGCAGAGCGGCTAAGCGCAGTCCCTCTCGGCCGCTATCTTTTCTGACAACAAAGGAGCGCTTTTTTAACAGAGCTCGACAGTGAGCGACAAAGTCCCAAGCCTCCGATTTTTGTGGGCTCGTAGCTCCTATCAGCAATGAAAGGGTCAATAAAAAGCTAAAAAAAGAGGTTCGTTTCACAAAGGGCTCCTTACCGTTGTTTGCACTTCTTGTTTGGGCATTGCGTCTATAAAGGATTGCGTCGGTTTTCAAACAAAAAGGGGAAAAAAGGGTTGTGCCCTGTTTTTAAACCGGAGCGTTTGACGGAAGCGCTACGAATTGAAATCCGCGCTTTTGGGCGAGGGAGATAAATACATCGAGGGTTGAGAGGAATTCTGCCTGGCGAGAAGGGCGTTGGGCATCGTGGAGTAAAATAATATCGCCGGTCGTAAGGTCCTCAACAGCTCTGCGCGCTTTTTTTTCTGTCCATGGCCAAACAGCATCGTAAAAGCGCACTTGCCAAAGGATTAGCGGTTCATTCAAAGCTTTCAGAGCCCGCATCAGTGGCGGTGTTCGAATGCCATTGGGTGGCCGAAAGCCGATGGACTCGACCCCGAGTTCACTTAGCACTTGATCCGCACGCGCAATCCAGTCCTGCAAAACCTGAAGAGAGTGCGAAAAAAATGGTGAATAGGCGTGATCGAAAGAGTGATTTCCGATGCTGTGGCCGTCTTGAATCATTCGCTGAATCAATTCCGGCGCTTGACGGGCTCGTTCGGCGATAACGAAAAAACTGGCATAAGCCCCATGTTTTTTCAAAATCTCGAGCACCATCGAGGTGGAAGGGGGAAGGGGCCCATCATCGAAGGTCAAAAAGATTTTGTTTTCTTGATTGGGAATCCTTCGCAGGGCGGGTCCCAGCAAGGAATCGGAAATATTCTTCAGGTCCATTGAATCACAGCCGAGCTGCCATCGGGTTTTTCTAATTGCAACTCTCCACCTTGCGAAGGCCTGGATCGCAAGCTTTCAATCCAAATTTCTATGGCGTTGGAATCGTAAAACCCATTTGGAATGATCGAGGCCGTTCGCGTGGGCTTTCGCTCGTAGCGAAGATTTTGAAGTTTGCGAAAGCCATCGCCGACATTCTCCTGTCGAGCGAGCAACACGGATCCAGCTCCTTGGCCATATCCCTCCGGAAGCACGTTCACGCCAGGCACCAAGTCTGGGGCTGCGGCGTCGACGCCGGTGATCAGGCAGAATTCGCACTGCCGTTCTTGCAGTAGCAGAAGGCCCATATCGATGGCGTCTTCTCCAGTGAAATAGCGATTGCTGACTGTCAGCATAGGGCCTGTGAGTCTCAGCTGCACAGCCGCAAAGCCGCCGGTGGAATTATGCAAGCTGTTTTGAAAGAGCAGGGGACGCGCAATATGGTCCTGAATCAGCGCTTTCAGAAAACTCAAAGTGATCGAGAGCTCTCCGTGACTCGAGCCCAACACAAGTCCGCACGAATGGAAATTCTGCTCCAGTCCCGCTGACATCGCGCCTTGAAGCGCTTCTTGGATAGACATCAGGGTCAAGATCATGTTTGGCGTGGCTTTTCGAAACTGCGGCTGACTCAAAAACGGAGTCGCATTTTTGCACAAGCCTGTGCTGACAATGACAACACTCACGACGACGTCTCGGCATGGCTCAGAATCAAAGACGCATTGGAACCACCAAAGCCCAAGGTATTTTTCAGGACGTGGTAAAGCGGAGTCTTCACAGTTTCTGTTGAATACCGAAGCGATGCTATTGTCGGATCGGGTTCATTCAAACCATGAGTTTTCAAGACTGTCGCCCTTTGAAAGGCATGGATGCAGAGGCCGGCCTCTAGCAGGCCCGAAGCGCCAAGTGCGTGACCATGGACTCCTTTCGTGGAACTTACCCAAGGCGTCGTTTCAGCGAACAAAGTCTTCAAAGCAAAACCTTCAGCCAGATCGTTGTGCTCGGAGCCCGTGCCATGTGCATGAACCCAGTCAATATCCGAGGGCTGAAGTTTTGCACTCGCGAGCGCTGAGCTCATCGCCCGAAACGACCCTTGGCCTTCGGGTTGAGGCGCCGTCATATGGTGGCCGTCACAGTTCAAACCAAAACCCGAAAGGACTGCGAGAGGAGTTTTGTCGGATTCTTTTTCCAAGCAGAAAAACGCCGATCCCTCAGCTAAATTAATACCTTTTCGGTCTCGGTCAAAGGGCTGACAAGACTCTTCCGAAAGCAGTTTCAGGCTGCGAAAACCTTCAATTGTTAAATCGCAAAGGACTTCGACACCACCAACCAAACACCGGCGGACGCGACTTTGATTCAGCCACATGGCCGCCACCATCAAGGCATGGGTCGATGCGCTACAGGCCGAGCTCACAACCTGTTGTGCGCCAAAAAATTTGAAATGCTTGGAGACGGTTTTAAGCAATGCCCCTAGGGGTTGATGTTGCAAGGCTTTTAAAAACTGTTCTTTGTCCAAACCACCGGCGAGATACTTTTTTAAAGCTTGATCCCAAACAGGGATTTGCCCTGTGGTCGTTGCCAGAATCAACCCATCATCCGGCCGAAGCTCGGTCCACCCTGCGCTTCGCATAGCCTGCTCTGCGCCCCATATTGCCAACTGCGCTGAGCGGCTTTCGGGAAGATCCTTGGATTTGCTGCTCTCACGAAGACTCGTGAAAGTGCTTTCCGAAATATAGCCAAGCCCATGTTGAATGCCACTGCGTCCATCAAGGCAAGCGTTCCATAGTTCTTCGACTGAATTTCCGACACAAGAGATGGAGCTAAGACCAGTGATTCGGGCCTTCTTCAAGAAGGTGAACCTCTGTGGGATTGCACAAAATCGGCAATGGTGGCGATGCTGGTAAAATATTTCTTTCCCACTTCGGCGTCTTTCACTTTGATTTTATACTTTTGCTCAACCGCGACGACGATTTCCAAAATGTCGACGGAATCCAAGTTGAGTCCTCCTTGAGTCAGAGGAGTCTGGGGCTGGATTTGATCGGGAGAAAGATGATGCAAATTGACGGCATCGATAATCAGCGCTGTGATATCGCTCTCAAGAGGAGTTAAAGGGGGTGGGCTGTTTTCAAGCATCTTTGAGTCCATTTCACTTTCTGTGCTGAGTTTAATATGCGAAGATCACCACCTTTGTACAATAGGTGTTTTGCTTGTTAACAAAAATTTCTGTGGCTTTTTATCCATGCTGGCTGGCGCAACTCGTTATTTCTGCGGCTCTTGCGGATCCGTTACCGAAAGCTCTAAATGAGCAAGAGTTGAGCGAGCGGCTTAAGAGCTACCAATCTATTCAAGAACTGCACGTGACCTTCGATCAAAAAAAGCATCTTGCAGAAATGAATTTGGATTTGCCATCAAGTGGCCGCATTGTGGTTCGACGTCCGGATCAAGTGACGTGGGAGGTCCTAAAACCGGCTTATGTCCGTGTGAACATCAACTCTCAACATGTCCAGATTGTGAGTGGTGAGGGGGCGCATGCCAAAACTCAGGTCTTTAAAGCGGCTGAACTGGGCGGATCCGAACAGGCCAAATGGATGGCGCGCCTACTGCCATGGTTGTTGTTGGATGCCAGAGCTCTTTCGAAACAATACACAGTGTCGTTGATTCGTGAGGGGCAGCTTCAGTTTTTGCCGAGAGAAACGAAGGGACCTTTTGCGAAGTTGGAAATTGAGCTGAACAAAGCCGGCCACATGGGGCGTTTGGTATTGTTTGAGCCTTCAAAAGATACTCTTGAAATTCGTTTTGGTCGGCCGCGAATTGTTCGTCGGGGCCTCTGATGGCGATACTTGCGTTGAGGGTCGTGGCGGCTCTACTTTTTTTAATAGCGGGACGGGGGGCTACAGCGAAGGCTTTCGTCGAGAGTTCGCAAGAAATTTTATTACCGCCCGAGGTGCGAGAGCCCTTGCGTGCCACAAGTACCTTCCCTGTGTTTTGGTGGAATTTTTTGGTCTTGCAAACGACCGAGAGAGATTTGGCAAGTCCATCCTTCGAAGAACTGTGTGCGGATTTAAGGGCAAAAATGCGGTCGCAGGTTCGACTCCTGATTTGTGGCCAAGACATTGGTGCTTTTTTGCCTATTGCACGTGAATGGGTGAGAGACCAATTTTTGCGGCACCCAGCTCCTGACCTCCAAGGGATGCAAAAAGAGTTGGCGCAGGCACAAGTTAAAGCCTCCTTGCCGTTGGATACGCCGTTGTTTCACTTGCTACGGATGGATCCCTTTTTCACCATCGGAGAGTTAAAAGAACTTTTGATTTCGAGTGTCCCGCTGAGCTTTAAGAAAGTGTCGGGCGCGTATTTTGACTCTGAGACACAACGAGCTTTGATTCCCTTTCAAGCAGACTATCCGCCGTCGGATGTGCAGAAAACAAAAACTCTTTTTTCTGAAATGGAGAAAGCCTTATCGGTTCGTTCTTCTCAGTTTCGATGGCTAGGCACCATTGGGCCTCAGGCCTCGACTTTCGAAAATACAGAACGAATTATGAAAGATGTTGAAGGAATATCGTGGATTGGTTTGCTGCTGATGTTTGTGCAGGTGCTGATCGCATTTGTGTTCCATCGGTGGCGTTTGGTTTGGCTGGTTCCACCTGTTTTGATCTCAACAGCCTTTAGCGCGTTTGTAACATTTTGGGTGTTTGGCTCTATTCATGGTCTTACACTTGCGTTTGGGCCTGGGATCGTCGCCTTGGCCATGGATCATGGCCTGCACAGCTGTTTCAACCCCCGATGGAGAGGGGCATGGCGGGCTAACATTTTTGGTTTGCTCACAACCATTGTGGCGTTGGTGACAATTTTGTTTAGTTCGATACCGTTTCTTCGACAACTTATGTTTTTTGCAATTATCGGTCTCTGTTCTGGATTTTTCGTTTACTGGTGGTTGCATACCCGCTGGCCCCAAATTTTTTCTGTGCAGCCCTTTTCATGGCAGCCAAGACGCCACACTCTCAAAACAGCAGCAGTTTTATTTTTTCTGGCAGGAAGCCTCGTTGGGCTTTTTCGTTTGCGACCGGATTTTTCAATGCAGCAAATGGATTTTCAAGCACCTTTAAAGCGAGAGCTGATGGTGTGGTTTTTTTCCCATATGAAAAGCCATGCTCCGCTTCTGCAGATCTTCCATCGAGGATCTCCACTCGATGAGATGGCCAAAGAACAGGCGTTTGCGGCGAGCCAGGGTATTTCGCTGCGATCTGCGGGAGCGTTTTTGCCGCACCCTTCGAAACAAATGGAATTTTACGAAAGCTGGAGGAAAAGGCTCTGTCACCCGGCTGCGCTGACTTCGACGCAGATCAAATTGTTTGAGCCGTTTTTTTCTTCTTATTCTTGCGAAGGCAGCGGTGTCCAGGATCTCAAGACATCTGTCCCCCTCTATGTCGCCGATTTAACCAACGGAATAGATTGGATTGGTCTTTGGCTTCCTCAAACGGAAGATCAAATTCAAACAATTAAAATACAGACAAACGGGGCGCTATCGTTACCAGAGATAGTTGGTTTATTTCCTAATATTCTCTCTCGCGAGTTGCGAATGATGGCTCCGCTTTCTCTACTTTTCGCCGTTTTCCTTTTGTGGGTTTACTATCGAGATCTCTATCTTGCCGGATTAGCGTTGGTGCCTTTTTTGTGTGGGATGGGTGTTTATTCGTGGTGTGCTATTCTAGGTTCCTTCAAAACCAGTTTTGTTAGTTTCATTGCGGTCATCATGGTCTTCGGTTTGAGTTTGGACTACGGTATCTTTGCGGCCAATCTCTATCGGCGGGGAGATCGTCCTGCCCCTGAGGGAGTGTGGACATCCATTGGTCTTGCGGCGTCGGTGACATTTTTAGGTTTTCTTCCTCTGCTGTTTTGTGAACATCCGGTTCTTGTTCAATTGGGACAAGTCTTAGTCTATGGGACGGCAGGAACGATTCTTGGATCCATGTGGGGTGTTCCGGTTGTGGACCACCTCCTTGGCCGCAGAGGATTGCGGGCGTGAGGGGATTTAAAAGAGTAGGCCTAGTGCTGCTGGTCGTGTGGACTTGGAGTTTGGTGGTTTTTCATCGCGGTGTTCTCACGCCACCGGCGGTCTCTCCCGATGCAAAAGGTGAGGCTGATTGGATCGAGGTCGATGGTCTCAAACATCTGGTTCTTAAAGGCAATGCCTATATGCGAGGTTTTGAAGCGGGGAAAAAAACAGAAGGCCTCTTGCGCCTGCAAGAGCAGGAGTTGACCGCACTTCTCTTTCAAAAAATTCCCGAAGTAGTTTTAAAAATTCTTGAGGTCCCCTTGATTCGTTATTTTTGGGGGATTGAGCGATTCATCGATCCATGGATGTTGCAGGAAATGTATGGGGTGTCTCAGTTTGCGCCTCATGAATTCGATCGTCTTATCGATGGATACACTCGCCAACTGGCCTACCATGGTCTCCACGAAGTCGGACAGATGATGGTGGATCAGGGCGCATTGGACTTTGGGTGCACTGTGGTCGCGGCCCCTTTGGACAGTGGTGCGCCGAAAGGTTGGGTCTTGGGACGCAATTTTGATTTTGAAGGTGGAAGGATTTTAGATCGCGAAAAACTGGTGAAATGGACATTTCCCGATGAGGGCTATGCCTATGTTTCCGTGATCTGGGCAGGAATGGTTGGCGGAGTCACTGCCGTTAACGAAAAGGGGCTATATTTGTCTATCAATGCGGCGGGGAGTGATGAGCGTCGTCGCTACGGAATGCCGTCGACGTTGGTTTTGGTTAAGGTGATGAAAGAGGCGGCCACTGCCGAACAGGCGCTCACTCTTCTTCGGCAGCAAGAGATGTTTATCACCGATATCTTTGTTCTCGTGGACTCTGTTCAGGGCCGCCTCTACCGGATTGAGAAATCTCCTCGCACCACAGAGGTGATTGAGCTCAGCGGTCCCAGCGCCATCACCAATCACCTGGTTTCCGAATATTTTAAAAGCGATACGGTCAATGAGTGGAGGCAAAAAGAACTGACTACCCGCACGCGCGCAGAGCGTGCCGAGTTCCTTCTCAGAAACCTTCCGCCCTTTGGTTCGGAAAATGAGCGGGAACAGCAGGTCCTCAAGATTTTACGAGATAAAGGAGAAAGGGGTGGACGGGTTCTTCATCTAGGTCATCGATCGGCTATCGATGCACTGATCGCAACTCATTCCGTTGTCTACAATTCTCGGCGCAGAGTTCTCTATGTCAGTCAGGGGCCCGCTGTTTCGGGGGCCTTTATAGGATTTGATTTGCAGGCCTCCTTTGCCAAGAAACAACCGGTTGTCGCAGGTCAGCTGGGAAAGGATCCCCTGGTCTCTGCGGAAATATTTGACCAAATCTACCTTAGCTTGGAGCGAGCCTCGGATTTGAGAAAATCAGCGCAGAGAGGACGGTGTGATCTGAATGAAGATCAATTAGACGAGGCTGTGAACGTTTTGGTGCCCCACTACAGTCTTTGGGATGCGCAAGGAGACTATTGGGCACGGTGTTTGAAGAATATGACTCGGGCTAGAGACAGTTGGCAAAGAGCTCTAGATCAAGCGCCGGCTTATCCTGCAGAGCGCAGAGAACTCGAGAAGAAATTGAAGGAAGCAATATGAAGAAATGGCTTTGTTTCGTAGGTGTGCTCTGTGGTTGTACGGGACCTTCCAAGAAGATTCCGCAAACCGTTGAAGTGTTGCAAACCAAAACTCCTGCGGCTTTGGTCTTTCCTTTAGGAAAATACCGCCATGATGTCTCCGTTCATGTTTTTAAAGATGAAGAGGGAAAAGCAAAGGATTATGGTTTTTCGGGCCTTGCCGAAACTTCGAAAGAGACCATTCGTCTCGTTGCCCTTTCCCCTTTGGGTACGACCGTTATGAAGATCAATGAGGACCGAGCGACAGGGCAGATCGAGATTGAGATCTTTTTAGATCGTCTTAAAAAATCAGAAGACAAGATTCGAGTTCTCTACGGTCTGTTAAGAAAGGTTCTTCTTTGGGAAAAAGAACCCGCTCAACAAACTGTGAAAATGGCGGATATATCTGAAGGGCCAATGAAGGCAAAGGTGGAGTTCGGTGAAATACAAGACGGAATTCCCAACGACGTGAAAGTGGTCTCAGAGCGTTTCGAAATTCGAATACGAGTGAAAAGCGTGCAATAGGATGAGAACACAGCCTCGTTTTCGCTTTTCTTATTGGTTTGCGGGGGCTTTGCGGGCCTTACTTATTTATTTTAGCTTTGAAATCCTATTTCGGCGCTGGGTCTGGGATCAGGTCCCAACTCAGATTTCTGGAGTCTTAGTTTTTGCCACGGTTCTATTAAACTGTGTTGTTCTGTGGAATTGGTCATTTCGGGAGGGGCAGCGGGGACCGATGAGAAGATCGGAAAAAAATTGAACCATTGTGTGGGATAATGGCGCAGCAAAGTTTCAATTTCCGAGGCAAATTCTTGGACCCATTCGTAGATTTCTTCGTAGCGAGGTTTGTTTCCGGAGTAAGTGAGTTTGCGTGCCGGTTTTGCAAATAAACTATATGAAGCTGTGTCCTGTTTAAAACCAAAGGTGTTGACGATGGAGCATTGGCAGGCGGCAGCAATCCGGGTTGGTCGAGCGTCAAAGGGGACCAGTCCTCCAAAAAATGAAACCAGCTCGAAGTGTGTTCCTCCGGCGCGATCTCCCATCAAGCCCACGGGTTGGCCTGCCTCCAAGAGTTGTTTGACTTCAAGAATGGGTTGGCGGTTCGCCAGAACAGATTGCACATTGATCTCTCGACCGGCTCCAATGGCTTTTTCAAAGGTGAAGCCCGAAAACTCGTAGTGGACCATGTGGAATTGGCCGTCATAACCATCGGTGTTTAGAAATCGTGTTGCCAAGTCCCAGCTGCCGACGTGGGCCGTTTGCAAAAGAACGCGCTGATTAGTTTGCAGAAGCGTTAGAATGTTCTCAAGCCCATTGGGATTCGTGAGAAACTGATTGTCTTCTTTCAGGCTCTGTAGCGCACGATCCATAAGCACTTGACCAAAACGGAACATCTGACAAAGAACTCTCCAGCGCCTTCGAAAAAATCCATCGCGAGGATAAACGTGCCCCCAGTATTCGTGAGCGGCCCGGCGCGCTCTCGGTGCGAAAATATAAAAATAGGGCACAACAAAAAGCAGGCAAAAATATCCTGTGCGTAAACCCAACGTGCGCAAAACCCACTTCAAAAAGCCGTTCCCGAAGCGCCCTCCCCGTGTTCGTCCGCTCCATGCGGCCTGAGGTTTTTTGAGTTTTGAATAGGTGTGGGCCATCAAAGTGGCACCACCACCCAAAAATAGAGCAAGACTTACGCCGATCACGAGGCTTCCGACAAACCACTCAGGAAAGTGAGACATTGCTGTATGCAAAAGCTCATGAAAATTAAAGTGATTTGGAAACCAGGGCGAAACGCCATAGCCCCATGGTTTTAATATGGCTCGACCAGTCGCTATCTCAAGAGGGATAAGGCCCAGGGCGAAAGGTGGAAAGGAAACATGGGAGGCCAAAAACATGACTGGAAAGTTGAGTCGCGCTAGAAAGGCGACAGCGCCCAAAAGCAGAGTGTGGAACCCAAAAAATGGTGTGCAGCCGATGAAGACGCCCCAACCCACGGCCCACCCAAAATCTCGCGGTTTAAGTTGAAAGCGTAAGAGGCAAACGATCACCAAAAGCGTATTCAGAAACGAAATGCGGGCATTATCAAAAAACTTATGAAAATGACTGACTCTCTCTTCCGGTGGTGGGTAGTGGACATCCACATTCACTTCGGTCACTCTCACTCCTCGCCACAGGAGTCGAATAAGCACCTCAATTTCAAAATCAAAACGGGATGTCCAAAAGGTTAGGTTTTGCACATGAAACAAAGGGTAAACGCGAAACCCACTTTGAGAGTCGAGGATCTGTTGGCCTGTCTGGTAACCCACCCAAAAATTAGAAAATTTGCGGCCGAAATGGCTGAGTCCTGGCACCGTTGCCTGTTCCATCTTTCGCTGTCCGATGATCAGGTCCCAAGGATTTTCGAGTATCTTTTGAAGCAGGGTGGGAATTTCGCAAGGCAGATGCTGACCATCCCCATCGAGAGAGAGGATGTGAGTGAAGCCTCGATCAAGAGCCCAACGAAAACTCTCTTGCAGGGCTCGTCCTTTGCCCCCATTTTTTTCTTTGCGCAAAATGTGGAGGCGTCCAGATGCAAGGGCTTGAGCCGATTCCGGAGATTTGAGGGCTTGGAGAACTGGTTGGTCTGACCCATCGTCGACAATCAAAATCGATAGACTGGTGGTTTGAAGAGTCGAGCAAACCACGGCATCAATGGTTTGTGGATTGTTGTACGTCGGAATGACAATGAGGACTCGCAAGGTCACGAAAGCTCCTGAGAGATCTGTTTTTTCACTTCAGCACATAACTCTTGCGTCGATAAATAGTTTTTCGGCAGGACTGGGGAAAGGGTTCGCAGACTGACGGTCACGCCGCATTTAAGGGCGAAAGCGCCCCGCGGCCAAGCTTCGTCGGTGGCTTGGATTACAAGAGGGATCACGGGAACCCCCGTTTCTCGTGCAACTTGAAACGGCGCCAAGACAAAGTCGCTGACCCCCTGAAATCCGGGCTCACAACGAGTCATTTCCGGAAAAACGTGAACAGTCTCTCCCGTTTTTAGGTACTTGCGAACAGTATTCATGGCGCGAAGAAAAGACGAAAGGCGACCTCTCCGGACGAGTATCTGTCGACTCGCCAAAAGCATGACACCTAAAAAGGGAATGTACAGCAAATCTTGTTTGGCAAGAATCCGGATACCTTTGACTTGGGAGAGGAGTAGGAAAACATCTAAGTGGGAGCGATGGTTCGATACGAGGAGGACGCCCTGATTTGGGGGAATTTGGATGTCCATTTGAATGTCGACCCAAGGTTGGATCTTCATAAGAAGGTGAATGCCCCATTGCATCACTGCATCCGCCGCTTTTTGTGCCGGTTGAAAGACAAAGCTTAGCAAAAAAAATGGAATACAAAACAATGTGCAAAGAGGAAATCCAATGAGCACGATTGTGGACAAAAAGTAACTCATCCAGGCCTTGGAAAGCTCTGCAGAGGCTGTGGTGTGCGCTTTGACAACATTCTCCATCGATGTTTGTATAATCGATTTCGGGTCTGGACTCAAAAATGAATTCAAAATCACAGTCTTCTCAAATTGCCATTGTCACCGGGGCTTCGTCGGGAATAGGCCGGGCTATTGCTTTGCGCCTCGGGCGCGATGGCTTTTATATCTTGGCCCACTACAATAAAAATCAAGAGGGTGCGGAGCAAACTTTGCAACAGCTTCGTGAACAAGGAAGTTTTGGAGAGACTATTGGGTTCGATGTGACAGACGCCACTCAGGTGGAGATTCAGCTCGATAGATTTGCGGCGCGGATTCCGGCCGATTCTGCCATTTCTGTTTTGGTGAACAATGCGGGTCTTCATAAGGATGGAATGGCAGGTCTCATGTCCGATGAATCCTTTGATCAAGTGATGAAAGCAAATGCCTATGGCCCTTTCTATCTGATGCGCTGGACTCTCAAAAAAATGTTGCGGCAAAAGAATGGAAGCATCGTCAACATCTCCTCTTTAGCCGGACAAACGGGGAACGCCGGTCAGATCAACTATGCGGCTAGTAAAGCGGCGTTGATCTCGATGACCAAAACATTGAGTATGGAGGTGGGCAAGCGTGGGATTCGTGTTAATGCCGTGGCCCCCGGTTTGATCTCCACTGAAATGATTGAGACCATTCCTCATCTCGAAGAAATGAAAAATCGCATACCGTTGGGACGATTCGGTGAGCCGGAGGAAGTGGCCGGCGTGGTGTCATTTTTATGCTCGAAAGATGCAGGCTATATGACGGGATCCACTCTCAGTGTCAATGGAGGGCTCTTTCCAGCGTGAGTCACAGTGACGTTTTGATAATTGGGTCGGGCATTTCCTCTTTGACCTGCGCAGTCCTTTTGGCCCGCCAAGGGAAAAAGGTCACAGTCCTTGAACAGTATTTGAAGCCGGGGGGATACCTTCATTGCTTTAAGCGTTTTGGGGAGCGCTATGATACTGGCGCGCACTATGTTGGCGCCATGGATCCAGGTCATCCCTTTCACACTCTTCTTACAAATCTTGGTGTCTTTGACGAGAACCTATTTACGCCGTTGGATCCCGACGGGTTCGATGTCTTCCACTTCCCGGAGTTTCAGTGGGCTATGCCCAAGGGATATAGCGAGGTTCGAAGGCGACTTTGCGATCTGTTTCCCCAAGAAAAGAATGCCATCGAAAAATATTTGGCGATCGTTCAGGAGAGTGTCAGGGCTTTTCCCACCTATGAATTTAATGATGCGTCCATGGAAATTCCGGACGCACGGATTTTTGAGACATCATTGGCCCAAGTTGTATCGGGCCTCACATCGAATCAGCGGCTTCAATGTGTACTCTATGCTTATTGCACCTTGCATGGCGTGCAACCCGAGGAAGTCCCTTTTGGTTTTCATGCCATAGTAACGGATTCCCTGATTCGTAGTCCCTACGGTTTGAAAAACGGTGGAGACGCACTGGCAGATAATTTTGTGCGGGTTTTAAAGAATCATGGGGGAGAGCTTCACACACGAAAAAAAGTCGTTCGGCTGGAGGTCGTGGATCGCCAAATTCGCAGTGTTCAAACGGATGATGGTGAAACGTTTTCTGCGGACTGGGTCATTGCCGGTATTCATCCTCGAAATGTTATGAGAATGTTCAATGATGAATCGCAGAGTTTCTCGCCCGTGTTCCGGAATCGTGTTGAAGGCCTGCAGGAGACCGTGGGGCTCTTTGGCATTTCGGCGCTAGCACACCAATGCCAATTGAACCCTCTCAAAAACTATTTTTTCTTCCGTTCCAGTGATCCAAAATCCTTTTTAAAAGTGGCTGGGCCGTTGGATCCTCCACAGGCCATCTTTATGTCCCCCGCTCTAAGGCAGGCGACCGTGAATTCTTTAATGCCATTGAATTTGCATTCCGCCGCATCCTCCGTTTGGTTTGAGCCGTGGAAAGGTGAGCGCTATGGACTGAGGTCCCCGGCCTATAAAGACCTCAAAAGCCAAATCTCTAAAAATATTTTTTTAGGCGTCGATGAGTTTCTTCCAGGGTTTGCTGCTTCTATAGAGTCCTTTGTGGCGTCGACCCCTCTGACGAATTTGCATTTCAATGGTTCTCCTCAAGGTTCGGCTTATGGGCTTTACCATTCGATTCAGAATACCGGACCGCGCGCCATTGGCCCGCGAACAAAGATTTTGAATTTGCTTTTGACCGGGCAAAACACTCTATTTCCGGGCTTGTTGGGTGCTTCTATTTCGGGTGTTAGGACTGCCGGGCATGTCATTGGCATCAAACCGCTCTTGTCCGAGCTCAAAGGTTTGTCGTCACGGTTGCAGGGGACTCCGTCGGTGGAGGTTTTTGGATGAGTGTTTGCCGGCAGAGGGTGTTTATCACGGGGATGGGAGCTTTGACCTCTTTAGGGCTCGATGCCGAAAGCACTTTCTCGGCTTTGGTGAATGGCCAGAGTGGAGTTCGGCGGTTTCCGGATTGGGAAAAGTATAACGGTCTTCACAGTCATTTGGGTGCACCTGTTGCAGACTACGAAATTATGAAAGTGCCTCGAGCCTCGCGGCGAACTATGTCTCGCATGTCAGAGATGGCGACTCTCGCCAGTTTTCAAGCGTTGGCTTCAGCAGATCTCAGCATTGAGCACATACAGCCTCAGCGAACCGCGATTGTTATGGGTTCGACGTCTGGAAGCCCCATCACCTTAGAGTCGTACTTTCGGCAGCTCTTCGATCGAGGAGGTCCACAGGGACAGGTCTCGACGTCTTTTTTTAAAGTGATGAACCATTCGGTTCCAGCCAACGTCGCATCGGCGATAGGCTACAAAGGAGCACTCGTTTCCCCCTCTTCAGCTTGCTCCACTTCTTCGCAAGCCATGATTTTAGGGTGGGAGCTTTTGCAAACAGGACTCTATGATCGTGTGATCACCGGAGGCGCAGATGAATTGCACTATATGAGTGCTGCGGTCTTTGACGTCGTGATGGCGGCGTCTCGCGGGTACAATCATCGGCCTGACGAAGCTTCAAGGCCTTTTGATCGAGATCGTGATGGATTGGTAGTGTCTGAGGGCGCTGGAGTGATCATCCTTGAAACAGAAGAGTGTGTCCGGGCGCGCCGAGTGCGACCGCGAGCTGAGTTTTTGGGCGGTGCCTACTACTGTGATGGCTCGCATATGAGTCAATCAAATTGCGATGCGATGGTGAGAACAATGCGGTGGGCCTTGGAACGGGGGCAGACTTCGAAAGATCAAGTGGATTACGTCAATGCTCACGCCACGGCAACGCTGCAAGGCGATGGGGCCGAGGTTCAAGCCATTGCGGAGCTCTTCGGCTCCAACGTACCCGTAAGCAGTCTAAAAGGACATTTCGGTCACTCTTTAGCCGCATGTGGAGCTGTCGAAGTGATTGCATCCGTGCAAATGATGGAAAATAACCTCCTCATTCCCACCAGGAATTTGGCTCATCCCAGCGAGGACTGTAGGGGTGTGCAACACATCACGGAGATTCGTTCAGCCAAGGTGCGCCGAATCTTGAGCAATAACTTTGCTTTTGGTGGAATGAACACCAGTTTGTTGATTTCGGCACTTGAGGGAGATTTTTGATGACCGAGCAGGAAATCGTGGAGCGAGTTCATACCTTAATGCAAAACGGTTTTGAAATTCCTCCGGAAAAGCTCATAGCCGAAGCTCGGCTGCGCGAGGACTTGGGCCTCGACAGCCTGGATGCTGTGGATATGTTGGTTTACTTGGAAGATAGCGTTGGGCGCCGAATTGAGGGCGAAAGGCTTTTACAAGTCAAAACCCTCGCGGACGTTTATGCTTTAGTGCGAGACGCTTTTTCAGGAAGCGGAGCTCGAGACAACCAGTCGCAAACTCGCGAGCTTGACGCCTGAATCTTTTTCGGTGAGCTCGATCTGCCATTGGTTGGGTTCAATCTGATGAGCTGTGCGCTCGATGATCATGGATGGTAAAATTGGATTTGTAAACTTGGCACTGACAAGGTTTTGGAGCTGGAGAGTTTTGTGCTGCAAAGTTTCTTTCAACCACAGAAAAGACCATTGGACGGTGATTACGGCGGGCAAAATGGGTCGACCCGGGAAATGCCCCGAGAAGTAGCGCAAATTAGGTGGAACAACCCACTGATCCGTAAAATGTCGCATGCTAAAGAGATAGCACATGAGTGAGTGCGGTGAAAATAAGGGATCTCATTTCAAAGTATTTGTTCAAGGATACGGGCTGACAACCGTTGCGGGCTCAGGGATTGATCCGCTGTGGCAGGCACTTTGGGGTCGAAAAGCTTTGGCCAGACCCTTTTCAGCACCATCATTGCTCCCAATGGAACCTCTATTCAATGTGAGTTCTTGGCCGGAACGAACCGATGTTGCCTCGACTCTTGAGCAAATCGTGTGGCAATTGGGGAGGGCCTGGGAGCAGGCTTTATGCTCTGCCGGAAGCACTACGGGTTCAGCCAAAATCGGGGTTGTTTTTGCATCGACAAAAGGAGCTCTTGAAGACCATGTGTGGAGTGAGACGACAATAACCGCCGACCCACTCGGTCCTGTTTTACGAGACTTTTTAAGAACACGAAAAATTCCGGCGGTCTGTACTGCAATTGTGAGCAATGCCTGCACCTCTGCGATTTCTGCTCTGTGGTTGGCACAGCAATGGTTAGAGAGAGGGCGGGTGGAGGTGGCCATTGTGTTGGCGGCAGATACCGTTGGGCCATTTGTTTTCAAAGGGTTTCAGTCGCTCCAGGCTCTTTCTCTGCAAGGAGCTCGTCCTTTTGACCAAAATCGAGATGGTCTTATGTTGGGTGAAGCTGCCGCGGCCATCGTATTGTCGACTCGTCGACCGACAGAATTGATGTTTCAAGGAGCGGGAATTGATGCCGAAGGCTTTGCTGTGACACGGCCTAAGCCTTCCGGAGAAAGCATATTGAGAGCATTGGCGCAGATTCCGGGAGAGCCACCGGACGCCTTGATTGCCCACGGTACGGGGACACATTTCAACGACGAAACCGAAGACTTTGCTTTTTTTGAGCGCTTTGGAAACAGGCCTTGGATCACCGGGAGCAAGGGGGTTGTCGGCCATACGTTGGGAGCGAGTGGGGNNTGTGGATTTTATTTTGGCATGTGAATGTCTTAGACGACAAAAGCTCTTCCCTCTGGCAACGACCGAGCAGGTGGATAGCAAGTTTCGCGGACACTATGTCCTCGAAGGAGTTGATGTGATTGAAAAAAATAAACTTGAGGGCGTTTGGATTTCGTCTTTGGGTTTTGGCGGAATCCACGCAGCGGCAGGGGTGAGGCGAATTCAATGAGATCGTCGGCCCTGGCGCGGTTCCAATTTGAATTTTTACGGTTCGAGTTCCCTACGACGAGGATTCCTGTGTGGAGCGATAAGGTTGATCGTTGGTATCAGTTGGACGCGGCTGCTTTTGGCCTTTTAGAGTTGGTGACGCATAAATGCCAATCATGGAAAAAGCCGGACCTCATTTTAGGGGCGAGTCCGGGGGGATCGAACGACACGGATCGTGCATTTGTGCAAGGCAGCGCCTTTCGTCCTGCAAAGTTCGTCCATACCTTGCCGAACATTCGCATTTCTGTTGTCTTACAGCTCATGAGTTGGCAGGTCCCTGTCATCTGTTTGCAAAACGATCCTGACACTGTGGAGACGGCTCTGGTGGAAGCAACTTTTCTCGCGAAGGGTAAAAACGTTTGGATTTTAGGAGTCGAAGGCTCGACATCTTTTGGTTTCGTTTCGGAGGCGGCGGGACCTCTTTCCATCTCGGTGCGAGAAGGGTCTGCAATCCCGCCATTTTCGGATAAGCGGCTTTTGAGTTGGCTTTTAGATCCCGCGGGTCTTGAATTGAAGACTCGTCAGCTCTCGTTGGTGCGAGGTCAATAGTGGCTCAACTGAAAGTGGATCTCAATCCGATGCGTTTCGCTCAGGTGGCGACTTTTGCTTTTCGTACAGATCCTACGCTTTCTGTTCGCCTCGATGCAGACACGTTGGCCGAAGCGCAAAAAAGTTATCAACGCCTGCATCAGTTGATTGAAAAGCGCTTACCAATTTATGGGGTTACCACAGGGTTTGGCGATAGTTGCTTTCGATTTGTGGATCCGCATCAGTCCGAGGAGCTGCAAAAAAATCTAATCTCTTATTTGGTATGTGGAAGTGGTCCGTCTCTTTCATGTGAAGCCGTGCGTGCGGCATTTCTGATTCGTCTAAAATCTTTGAGTCGAGGCTTTTCGGGAGTCAGTCCCGAACTTTTGCAGCGTATGGCCCTTTATTTGGAGCGTGATTGGATTCCGATTGTCCCGCAAGAGGGGTCGTTGGGTGCCAGCGGGGATTTAATTCCCTTGGCGTACTTAGCCCAAGCTCTTCAGGGGCGAGGCCGCGTATTGGTCAACGGACGGCATCGAGACATGGCTGAAGTTCTCATGGAGGCCGGGATCGAACCGTATACGTTGAAGGCCAAAGAAGGTTTGGCTTTGGTCAATGGAACCTCGGCGATGGCGGGACTTGCGATGGTGAACTGGGTTCATGTCTCAGAACTCAAAAATCTTTGTGAGATTTTGTCGGCTTGGACGTGTCTCGCTCTTGGCGGAAGAACAGAGCCGTTTCGACCCTTAGTCAACGAATGGGCCTCTCTGCATCATGGGCAGGCAAAGGTCGCGAAGAGAATTCTGAGCCTTTTGGAGCATGAGTCCTATCAGACTAAATCTTTAAGTGAGATAGGCCTCAAAAATTCGATGACGACTGATTTTGTCCAAGATCGTTATTCCCTTCGCTGCTCGCCACAAATTTTGGGTCCCGTACAGGACACTCTTTCTTTGACTCATTCGTGGATCGAAGAAGAGATCAACGGCACGACGGACAATCCGCTTTTGGGGCAAGACAGCGAGTTGTATATGGGCGGAAATTTTTATGGTGGGTATTTGGCGCATGCCATGGACTATCTAAAAATTTGTTTAGGGCAGATGGCAGACTTGATGGATCGGCAGTTGATGACGGTTATCGATGAAAAATCGAACCGAGGTCTGCCACCCAATCTGGCAGGCTGGAATTCGATACCTAAAGATGAGCGTTTTTTGCACCATGGCTTGAAGGGGTTGCATCAGGCGGTTTCGGCGCTCACCTCGGAGATTTTGGCCAATGCTATGCCGAACGGATTGTTTTCTCGTTCCTCAGAGAGTCACAACCAGGACAAAGTGAGTTTAGGAATGAGTGCTGCGACTCGATGTCATCTCATGATCGAACAGTCTTATACCGTGATGACGATGTCATTGATCTGCCTTGCGCAGGCCCTGGATTTGCGGGGTCGTTCACTTCGAGGCGATACGAGCCTCGCGCTCTATGACAGAATTCGAAGACACGTGCCTTTTATAGAGCGCGACCAAGCCCTGGACCAAGCCGTACAGGAATTGCGAAAAGACATAAAGCTTCAAGCGGCAAGAGGGGTGGAGGCACTATGAAAACGGCGGATGTTATTGTTGTGGGAGGCGGTCCCAGCGGAAGCATCGTGGGAGCTTATCTGGCTCAAGCGGGAATTCATTGTCTTATTTTTGAAAGCGAGGCTTATCCCCGGTTTCACATCGGAGAATCGCTGTTGCCAGCCTCGATGCCTCTATTTAAGGAGATCGGTTTTTACTCTAAACTTTCTTCGGGGAAGTACATTGAAAAGTACGGCGCGCGATTCATCGACTACAGAAACGATGATGAGATTTATTTCGGATTTAATGATGGATTGAACCCCGATATCCCCATGGCTTTTGAGGTTGAGCGTTGCGATTTTGACCGAGATATCCTTGAACATGCGGCGTCCTTAGGAGTTGAGGTTCATCAGCCTGAGAAAGTGCTAGATGTGACGTTTTTGGATTCCCATGTGGAGGTGAGGACCAACAAAGAAATATACCAAGCTCAGTTTCTTGTCGATACGACCGGACGTGATTGTGTGTTAGGCAAAAAACTAATGATGCGCAAGGAGCATCGCGATCTAAATAATTTTGCTGTGTTTGCGCACTTCTCTCAGGTCGAACGTTATCCAGGCAAACATGAAGGAGATATCACGATCGGTCTTTTAACAGAGAAAGCCTGGACTTGGATCATTCCTTTTAAAGGAAACAAAACATCCGTTGGCGTCGTGGCTTCAAACTCTCAGCGACAAGCGGGCGAGAGTTTCGAAGCCTATTTTCATCGGCGGGTTCTTTCCAGCCCGCGGGTACAAAGGATGATGAGTCAGGCCAGGAGGGAGACCGAATTTATTTGCATCGCCAACTACTCGCATGGGAATGAGAGTTTTGTAGGGGACCGATGGATTTGCGCTGGAGACGCTGCCGCGTTTTTGGATCCGATTTTTTCTTCGGGTGTCCACGTGGCCGTGACAACAGGGCGGTTGGCGGCGTTGGCGGTGTTGAGAGCCGTGAAAGAGAAGACGACCCTGCGTTTTGAAGATCGTCATCGCGAGTATGAAGAAACAGTTCGTCGTGGCGTTCGGAGATTTCACAATTTAATCTCCCTTTTTTATCAGGGAGGTTTTGTTGGTCAGATGAAAAAGACTCTGACTCGTGAGAATATGCGGGCTGGATTTACTTCGGCCGTAGCTGGCGACATGTGGAATGAGAACAACTTTTTGTTTGAAAAAGGTGTGTTGTAAATGAATTCAACGATATTGTGGCGGGGCTATCACTCACTTGAAGTTCAAGACCTGGTGGCGAGGGCGTGGAGTCGCGAAGACACTCTTTTGATTCTTTGTCCGCCGACATTGAGTCGATTTGAAATGGCGGCATTTCTTCCTCATGGGTCTGTTCAGTACTCCGGCGCGTGGGACGAAACACCAGAGTTGGTGGCAGGTGGACAGACGTTCCCGGATCGGCCGGTCCTCGGTTTGATGACATCGGGAACCACAGCCGGAGAGTCGAAGCTGGTTTTCTATTCAAAGCGCAATATACGCGCGTCTCTATCAGGTGTTTTGCAGTTTTATGATGAACGACGGTTGGATGGGATTTTTTGTTATCCGCAACCGTTTCACACTTTTGGTTTGCTGTTGGGCTATGTGTTGGGTTTGGAAAAGGGACTGCCTCTTCACCGTGGAGAGGGGCGATATTCTTTGGATCACCATCGAAGATGGTTAGATTTTCAAAGTCCTGGACTAATGACTTTGGGGACGCCAACGCATTTTCAGGATCTCCTCAGTTATGTTGAAGCTGCAAATATTTCTGTGTCTCCTACCTACACTTGCGTTGTTGGTGGCGCGAGCGTGTCTATGGACCTTTGGCAGCGGCTGCAAAATCGTCTGCGGATCGAGGCGCCCAGTATTGGTTATGGTGCGACGGAAGCGTCGCCGGGAGTTATGCATCAGTTTGCGGGTGTTCCTCCCAAAGAGGACGGTGAGATTGGCCTGCCGCTGCCGGGTGTCCAGGTTTCAGTTCAGTCAGATGGCTACAATATGAAAGGCCCGTCGGTCTGCATGGCCATGGCCTTTCAAGATCGCATCGAGTTCCCAAAGGAAGTTTTCATTAAGGATCAAATCGAACAGCGGCCCGATGGCGTTTTTTTGTTTCGCGGGCGTAGTGAGGCTCTATTGAACCGCGGAGGGGAGAAATTTTCTTTCGATACCATTGAACGGATTTTGAAAGATCGCCTCGGTCTTGAAGTGTTGGCTTTCGCTGTTCCTGATCCGCGACTGAGTTGGGAGCTGGGGCTTCTGATTCAGTCTTCAGATCGTCAGGAGGGTCTTGTCGCTACCGCGCAAGCTTGCTTGCAAGAGGTTATGAAAGCCAATTTTAGCTCCTCCTATTTCCGAACCGTTACTTCGTTTCCGTACAATCAAAATCAAAAACCGGATCGAAAGCAGGCTTTGGCCGAGATCCTTGCACCAATAAAATCGCTGCCAGAGCTGGAATCGTGAAGTTTCCAGTTTCCGTTTCCGAGTTTCAGTCGGTGGTTCCGCACCGCCCTCCCATGGTTTGGGTCGATGAGGTTACAAGTGCCAGCACTGAACATGGGGAGTGTCGGGTTTTCTTGAAGGAGACTGCGCTCTACTATTTTTCTCCGGGAGAATTGTTGGTCACCGCTGGCATCGAATGGATCGCTCAAACATATGCCTATTCGCGCGCAGCCTATTTTGCTTCAAAAGGGAAGTGCCACTCCGATTTAAAAGAAGCCTTTTTGGTTGCTGTTCGTGATGCGGAATTTGCAAATCAGGAGGAGTGGAGCTCGGTCGGTGGTCGTGAAATTCACATTCGCGTGGATGGATTCCGTAATCTGGGTCCCTTGACATTGATCAATGGGCAAGTTCGTGAGGATTCTGGAGTTTTACTAATGAAAGCTCATTTGCGCGTATTTCACAGTAATTAATAGTCTGCAGTCATTGACCTCTTAAAGGGCTTTCGCTACGGCGGTTGGAGTGAAAAGGGGAGAGGTCATGGTCTGGTATTTCGCCTTAACTTTAAACGTCTTTTTGTCCCTTGCTGGCGCCCAGGAACGAGCGGTTTCAGAAGTGGAATCATGTTCTTTCGCCTTGGGGGTTGTTCGCGAACCAAATCCGGTGGTTCGTGAGTTTTGGCTGAGGATGGAGGAGGCCGAGCGTGCCGGTTTGGAGTTTAACAAAAGCGTTGAAGAAGAGGGGTTTGTTGGCGGGCTTTGGCGGCGTATACGTCGCAAGGAGAAGGTCGAAATCAGTGTTGAAAACATCATCCATTCTGGATTTCAAAGTCCTTGGCAGAAAAATGGTGTACAAACGGTCGGGGTGAATCGTGAGAGCGGAAGGATCCTTCTGAAAAGAAGAGCCGGAATGGCCTGGGGTTCCAGGCACACATTCAGAGAAAATGCTTTTCAGGGTAACATTATGGAGATGCTGGAGTTTCTCGGGCCGGAACTGGCTGAGTTTTTTGGATTGCGAGTGGTCGATGCTCGAACGGTGGATGTGACGGATTTTCTGAATCAAGATTTATTAAACGACAAATTGGAGCGGCTTCGCCGGACCACACAGCGATATTTTCCTGATGTTTTGATTACGACCAAGGACAGTTCCCCGAAAGGCTTTCTGACCGCCTATAAGAATGGCCAGGTTACGCTCTCTGCCGATCCTGAAGTTCTTGTTCACGATTTGACCTACCATTTCGTTCAATTCTTTTTAGGAGAGAAATATTGGCAGTTATTTGCGACTTTTGCATCCAATGCCCTTTTGGTTTCGGAGCTTGCTTGGGAAATTGGGTTTTTTGAAAAAACTGAGGAGGCAAAGGGGCGATATCTGCTCAGTCCCTTTCTGCCCTCGAGTCGTTTATTTTTCAAAACTCCATTTCCATCGACTCGCGACCTTGAAGGTATAGCTCTACTGTTTGATGGCCTATCTGGAAATTTAAATGTCTTAGCGCGACCCAAATCTCAGAATGAGAGCCCGAAAAAATTTTTTCGCGAATTGGCTTTGAACCTGCGTGCGCACGCCAACTTTCCCTTTTTGTTGGATCCGGCTTTTTATGATTCAGAGTATTCCGCTCGACTCATCGTGCTTCGTCATCTTTATTTAAGTCACCCTCGCCGCATCGAGCTGACCGGCGCGAGTCTCAAGGAGATTTCTCCACAGCAGATTTCACAACATCTATGGTCCGTTGAATACCTTGTCGATGAGGCCTTGGAAGACGTGATCACGAATCTTGATCAAGCTCGAAAGGCGGTGCGTTCGATGGGGGGCGGGCCTACGGCTATTTGACAGCTTCATTTTCCGTTGCGGAACAGAACGTCGATGCTTGTCGGCTCTATGAACGACTCGGATGGAGCACGGTCTATGCTTACTATTCCAAAACAGCACCGAACGTTAAGATTTGGAGGATGGCTCAGGCCTTATGAGTGCTGATCCGAAATTAATTTTTTGCCCGATACAGATGGATCCACCAAACATTACGTTGGATTCTTTGGCCGCATTTCATGCGCATTTTAGTTTTTTACATTGGTCCCAATGTTGGCAAGTTGCTCCTGTCGTCGGTTTTGTGGACGAAATTTCAAACTGGCATGATTCAAGGTGGCAGAAGGAAGCTTGGATTGAGCGCTACTCCCAAAGGACGGACAGTCCAATTTGGACTCCTCAGCTGAGTCAGTATTTTCCGGACTTAAAAGAATTTTTGGCGAGACTGCCTTTTGCGCGCATCAACTATTGCGTGATCTTGAAGCAGTTAAAGGAAGTTCCTGCTCATTTTGATCTGGATCCAGTGGAAAATGAACAGTTGAGAACCGGACTTACTGATTACGAACCGCTGCTATACAAACTTAAATATCAAGATTCCATAGAGAAAAGTTTTTATATGACTCCTTTCTTGTCAGCCGAGAAGAGAGTTTTTCCGGAGAGCCCGTCCCCTCTGTTTGTAATTTCCGAATCTCATTGGATGCATGGAGCGAAAAAGGTGGGTGGGCAAGAGAAGTATGTCATATCCATTTTTGGGAATTTAAAATTGGCTGAACACCGCGAGCTCATTGAGCGCAATCGGCGTCTTTTTAAGAATTTTGTTGTCGAAGTTTGATTTTTTGTGACTCCAGCCCAAAAGGGTCAGCGGACCTACCGAGCTTTGTGTAGGCAACGAGTTGCCAGCAGCTCACACAGGCACGATCGGGACAAACTAAAAACAGATCTTCGGGTACTTCCCAGGAAGAGGGGCTAACCTGACTTAGGACTTCAACTACGTGGAGGAGTGATCTTCGGCGATTTTGAGGGCGCGATACGAAAGCATATTCAAATCCAAGGTTATTGCACGTTTGGATTTGTTGTTTGGCCAACTCGAGGATTCCTTGGGAGACCTTTTTGCTGAATTGTTGATCGCGTGTCTCTGGAATCTTGTAGAAGCGATTGAAAATTCGCGCCGTGTTTCTAGGAAAACAATCCCGCTGCCAAATGGTCGCGGCCATATATGGGGTCCCATCACAGTAAGCCACGCTAAAAGCGCTCTGATTCTCTAGGGCCAGTCTTTGAGTTTTGTAGTTCAAACTCAATCGATCATCGCCTTCGGAGGCAAGTCTCATAAGATGCAGGAAGTTTTCAAAATGGACTCCCGATGGCTCATAAAAGGTCACGACCTGAACAGCAGATACGGAGGGCATGGGCGGGTTTTAAGGTCATGCGACTCGGAAAACAATATACTCACAAAATGCTACGCTGCATTGATCTGTGTGGAAAATGGGGAGGCTCCGCCTCTGGAGCGGAAAAGATGAATTTTTCTGCTATAAAAACTGCGAGCTCGAATCGTCGGTTTGGTAAGGAAAGTGAAAACGAAACGAAATTTAAGATTGCTAATACCATCTCTAAGATTTAATCATTGAGAAAATCTTGAAAGCTTTTTGAGATTCAATCCCACATCTTTAGAGTTTCTTGGGAAGGATATGAATAAAAAGATTTTCGCTGGTGTTGTTGGTCTCGCACTTGCTATCGGTTTAGGTGCGCTCATTTATTTGCCTTCAGCCAATAAAGTCGTTGTCGGCTATAATCAGGGTTATCAACCGACTCAGCCTCTCCCTTTTTCTCACGAGTTGCATGCAGGGCAGTACAAAGTGAACTGTCAGTATTGTCATTCGAACGTCGATGTCTCTCGTCATGCGACGGTTCCAACACTTAACGTCTGTATGAACTGCCACATGACGGTGGCCGTCGATAAACCGGCTATTAAACAGTTGACCGAAGCTTACAACAAGGGTGTTTCGATCGCCTGGGAAAAGGTTCATTTGCTTCCCGATCATGTGAAGTTCAATCACGCGGCTCACATTAAAGCCGGTAAGGCTTGTCAAGAATGTCACGGTCCGATCGAAACCATGCGCCAAGTTTATCAAAACGCCAGTTTGGCCATGGGTTGGTGTGTGAATTGCCACCGTCAGCCTGAAAACAAAGCCAACGTCAATTGCGGCACTTGTCACTATTAATAAGGGAGCACTCGTCATCCTATGGAACACAACTCTTCACCGCAGTATTGGTTAAGTCTCGAACAGTGGCGAAATGATCCGTCCTTCCGCGAACTCGCGGAACAAGAGTTTAAGTCCAGTCCGCTTAAAGAATCGGATGGTCAGGATGGTTGGGCTCGTCGCGAGTTTTTGAAATTGATGGGTGCGAGTCTCGCGTTATCATCATTTGGTTGTATTCGTCGTCCAGCTCAAAAAATTGTTCCTTACGCCAAGGGGCCTGTTGAGGTCACTCCCGGGATCGCCAACTACTATGTTTCTAGTTATTCAGATGCTCTTGAAGGTTTTGGTCTTGTTGTAAAAACCCGTGAAGGACGCCCAATTAAGGCGGAAGGTAATCCGGATCATCCGGTGAACATGGGGGGATTGTCTGCGCGCGGAAATGCTCATCTTCTGAGTTTGTGGGATCCAGATCGTCTGACCGGGCCCAAGAAAAACCTTTTGAATGATACAAAAACAAATCGCGACACCATCGGTTTAACTTGGGACAAAGCCGATGAGGAGATCGTCGCGGTCCTTAAAAAAGGCAAAGTTGCGCTTTTGACTGGCGCCATCACTTCACCTTCGATGCGAGCTGCGATCGATGATTTTCGTGCGACGTTTGGTGCTGAGTGGTTGCAGTGGGAAGCCACCGGGCTTGATGCGGTCGCTCAGGGGCAGAAAGCAAGCGCTGGGCGTGCGTCTTTCCCCATGCCGCGGTTAGATCGCACTCAGCTCATTGTTTCGATCGATTGTGATTTCTTGGGAACTTATCTCGCACCGACGGAATTTACGAAGCGTTTCGCTGCGAGCCGAAAACCTGGAGCGGGGATGAATCGGCTCGTTTCTTTCGAGTCACTTGTCTCTTTGACGGGTTTGAATGCCGATGAACGCTACCGAATGAAGCCGTCTCAGCAGATCTCTGTTGTGATGGGATTGCTTCATCAGTTAATTGTCGTCAAAAAAGTGACTCGGTTCGCATCGGATCGTCAGATCGTCGCAGCTCTTGAGAGGTTTGCGGGTGTTGCCGAGGAAACGAAGATTCCGGCTTCGGTTTTTGCAAAAATCACCGAAGAACTATGGGCTGCAAAAGGCAATTCTGTTGTTCTGGCGGGTGGAATGACAACACAAACGGACCGTGCTCTGGATCTTCAGACGGCCGTGAATTTTCTGAATGTCGCTCTTGAAAATGATGGCAAGACCATCGAAGCGACTCGTCGTCCTGTCGCAGGCCGTATGACAACAGCGAGGGATTTAGAAACCCTTTCGCAAGGGCTTGCGTCTGGACGTTTTGAAACCGTCGTGATTTATGGGACAAATCCAGTTTACTCCGCTCCTGGTAACCTCAAGATGGCTGAGGCTCTCAAAAAAGCCAAAACACTGATCTATGTGGAAGATCGTAATGACGAGACTGGAAAGATCTCTGATTACGTTCTGGCGGCCAGTCACTCCATGGAATCTTGGGGTGATGGCGAGTTTCAAAACGGTGTTTACTCTCTTCAGCAGCCGACGTTGCGTCCTTTGAACGACACCCGCAGTTTTGATGAAAACCTTGTTCAGTGGTGTAAAAAGTCTGAAAAGGGACCGAAACGGATTCGAGAGGCTGCAGACAGCTATGAATATCTGCGGAACTTCTGGCGCAACGAGATTTATCCAAAAGCGAAGTCTGGAAAAGACTTTGAAGATTTCTGGTATGGTGTTTTGCAAACAGGGGTTGTGGACCTGAAGCTTTCGTCCGCTGGAATGGGGCGAGGTCCCGATGCTGGATCCTTGGCGCATGTGGAAAAAGGCAAGGGGGTTGATGGCTATGAACTCTCGCTATATTTGACGTCCGGACTCGCTGATGGAACTTTAGCCAACGTTTCTTGGCTCCAGGAGTTTCCGGATCCAGTGACTAAGATCTGTTGGGATAATTATGTGACTGTTTCTCCGGCGGATGCAAAAAAAGAGCATCTCCATGAGGGGTCTGTGGTTCGCTTGTCAGCCTCCGGACAGACTATGGAGTTGCCGGTTCACATTCAGCCTGGCCAAGCCGATGGCGTATTAGGTCTGGCGGTCGGATATGGCCGCATGGGTCTTGGGAAGGTTGCCGATGGAGTCGGAACCAACGCTTATCCGTTGTCTTCTTATAAAAACGGATCTGTGGTCTATGCTGGAATTTCGGCAAAGATCGAAAAGACCGGAACTCACTACGAATTGGCTAATACTCAAGGTCATCACAGTATGGAAGGTCGAGAGATTGTCATTGAGGCGACTCTCGCTGATTACAAGAAAAATCCTTCAGCTGGAATTCACAAAGAAAAGATCACGTCCATATGGGGCGAGCACGAATACCCAAAATACAAATGGGGAATGGTCATTGATCTGAATACTTGTACAGGATGTTCAGCCTGTTTGGTTGCCTGTCAGAGTGAAAATAACATTCCGACAGTGGGCAAGCGGCATGTCTTAAAGGGACGTGAGATGCATTGGATTCGGATTGATCGGTACTACACAGGTCAACCAGAAGACCCTGCGGCGGTATTTCAGCCTTTGACCTGTCAGCACTGTGACAACGCTCCTTGCGAAACGGTCTGTCCGGTTCTAGCGACCGTGCATTCCGATGAGGGGACCAACGACATGATTTACAATCGCTGTGTTGGGACTCGTTATTGTTCGAACAACTGCCCCTATAAAGTTCGTCGCTTTAATTGGTTTAATTACGTCAAAACCGTCGAAAAGCCGCTGAACTACGCCATGAATCCTGATGTGACGGTTCGGTCGCGAGGGGTTATGGAAAAGTGCACGTTCTGTACTCATCGCATTCACGACGCGAAAAATCGCGCCAAAGTGGAAGGTCGCGATGTTCGAGAAGGCGAAGTTAAGACAGCCTGCCAGCAGTCGTGTCCCGCCGACGCCATTACGTTTGGAAACTTGAAAGATCCAAACAGTGCGGTGTCTAAGCTGTTCGAATCCGAGCGCAACTATGCATTGCTCGGAGAACTGAATACGAAGCCTGCGCTTCACTATCTCACCAAGATTCGCAACACAGAGAATATGAAGAGAGATCTCGCTAAAAAGCACGAGGGGCATCATTCATGATCAAGCGCAATCAACTCGTACTTGGGAATAAGACATATAAAGATATCACAGATGATATCTGTGAATTGATTGAAAAGGTGCCCGGTCCAAATTACTGGGCTTCACTCTTGGGCATTAAGGTCCTTTTCCTCGTTTATCTTGCGACGATGGGTGCAATCGTCGGCGTGGGGATGGGACTCATGGGGGTTACTCACCCCGTGATGTGGGGAACGGATATTATTACGTTCGTTTTCTGGATTGGTATTGGTCATGCCGGTACGTTGATTTCCGCCATTCTCTTTTTGTTCCGACAGAAATGGCGAACATCCATTGCGCGCACAGCAGAAGCCATGACTGTCTTTGCGGTGGCCACGGCGGGTTTGTTTCCGATCTTGCATACAGGACGTCCTTGGATCGCTTTCTGGCTTTTGCCTTACCCCAACCAACGCGGACCTTTGTGGGTTAACTTTCGGTCACCTCTCGTTTGGGACGTCTTTGCCGTTTCAACCTATGCGACTGTTTCTGCGGTGTTCTGGTTTATCGGAATGGTTCCTGATCTGGCGACTGTCCGCGATCGGGCCAAGAATAAAATTCGTCGCACGATATATGGGGCTCTTTCTCTAGGCTGGCGAGGGACAGCCCGGAACTGGAACCACTATGAGATGGTGTACATGTTGCTCGCGGGTCTATCGACACCTCTCGTCCTGTCTGTCCACTCGATTGTATCTTTCGACTTCGCGGTGGCACAGTTGCCCGGATGGCATACAACGATCTTCCCGCCGTACTTTGTTGCGGGAGCGATCTTTTCAGGGTTTGGAATGGTTGTAACCCTGATGACGTTGGTGCGTATCTTGGTTCCGAAGTTCAAAGACTACATCACTCTCGATCACATGGAAGCTATGAACAAGATCATCATGGCGACCGGGATGATGGTTGGTTATGCTTATAGTTCTGAATTCTTTATCGCATGGTACTCGGGATCTCCTTACGAAGGATTTGTCTTCTTGAACCGCGCATTCGGACCCTACTGGTGGGCTTATTGGATCATGGTCACGTGCAATGTGATTATTCCTCAGTGCTTCTGGTTTCGCTCTTGCCGCCGTAGCATTCCCATCATGTTTATCGTTAGTATCTTCGTAAACATTGGAATGTGGTTTGAGCGTTATGTGATTGTAGTGACATCACTGCATCGCGATTTCCTGCCTTCAAACTGGGGTATGTTCATCATGACCTTCTTTGACTGTGGAGCTTTGTTTGGAAGTTTTGGGATGTTCCTGCTTCTATTCATGGGCTACATCCGAACATTACCTGCGATTTCAATCGCGGAAGTGAAGCCAGTTTTGAATGTAGGTAGAGAGGGAGCTCACCATGGGCATTAAAGCCATTGTTGACGATTTAATGAAGCCGGAAACAAAACGTGGTGTTGCCGGAATTTGGATAGATGAACATGAGTTTGTTGAAGCTGCTCGTAAAACTCGAGCTTCAGGCTTTCGTAAGTTTGAGGCAATCTCACCGTTTCCTCTTCACGGAATTGACGATGCCATGGGAATTCCCCGTTCGTTTATTCCGTGGATCACATTTATAGCAGGTCTTACGGGCCTCACATTTGGCCTGTGGTTTACTTGGTGGACCTCGGCCGTGAATTGGCCGGTCATTGTTGGTGGGAAACCGATGTGGAGTTTGCCTGCATTCGTGCCGGTGATGTTTGAATGTACGATTTTGTTCGCAGCATTGAGTTCGGTTGGGGCTTTAATTGTATTGTGTGGCCTCCCGAAAGTGGATCCACCGGTGATTGATCCTGCACTCACTAGCCACAAGTTTGCTCTGTTTGTCCCGGAAGACGATATTGGCTTTGATACGGCTCGCATCGAGAAGCTCTTCAAAGAACTGGGTGCTAGCGAAGTTAAAAGGACGGAGTTCTGATCATGAAGTATTGGCTTGTCGCTTTGCCGATTTTTGGAGTGCTGGTGGGTTGCACCGGTGGCAAAAATCAAACCAACATTGAATTGATCCAGGACATGATGGATCAGGTCAGCATCAAAGCCCAAGACTGGGATCCTGAGCGTCCGGGCATGATGGCCAATTTTTATCCTCCTGATCATACGGTACCCAAGGGATTTAAACCCGTACCTTTTAAAGGAGATCCAATCGGTGCCAACGATAAACTCAAAAACCCCTATGAGGGGGATATGTCTCCGGATCTCCTTTCTTTGGGAAAAGCTCGTTACGATATTTATTGCATCGTCTGTCACGGACCGAATCTAACTGGGGATGGGACGGTTGCGCCAAAGATGTTAGTTCGTCCGCCTTCGCTCTTGTCTGAAAAAGTTCGTGGTTACAAAGATGGCCGTATTTTTCATGTCATTTCTTTTGGGCAAGGAACAATGGGAAGCTATGCAACTCAGATTCACGACCATAAGCAACGTTGGGCCATCGTGAATTACATTCGCTCCATGCAAAAGAAAAATTCTGAAGGCAGTCACTGAGAAGGAGTATTGAGATGTCCGCCGCTGGAAAACAAGTGAGCTCCCCGGGACCGATGGTTGTCAGCTCTCGATTGAAAACCATTTTTGCTATTTTGATCTTTGTGGGTCTCGCAGGATTTATTGTCGGTCTGATTAGCAATGCAGATCGTGCTTGGCACGCCTATTTGGTCGCCATGTTTTATTTCGTGTCTCTCGCTTTGGGTGGAATTTTCTTTGCCGCCATTCAGTACATTACGAGTGCCGGCTGGAGCGTGACGGTTCGACGATTTTCTGAAGCTTTTTCGGCTTTCCTACCTTTGGCTGGGGTATTGGTGATCATTTTTGCAGTTTTCGGAGCCAGCCATATCTATGAATGGTTAAACGCGGCCGCGGTTGCCCACGACGAACTTTTGCAACATAAGTCCGCCTATCTGAATGGGCCCTTCTTTTGGGTTCGAACGCTTGTCTTTTTGGCGATCTGGCTTGGTTTTGCTCATGTGTTGGTCAACAAATCGACCCAGCAAGATAAGACAGGGGACGCCCAGCTGACATTGTCAGCGACAAAGCCAGCAATCATCTTTGTTTTACTGTTTGCCCTTAGCTACACGTTTTTTTCAATCGATACTCTTATGAGTTTGGATCCTCATTGGTTTTCAACCATCTATGGAGTGTACTGCTTTGGTGGTCTGTTCCAATCCACTATGGCCGCGATGATCTTGGTCACTATCTATTTTATGAATAAGGGTCAGCTTCAGGGATTTGTGGATGAGAATCACCTTCACGATCTCGGTAAGTTTCTTTTCGCGTTCACTGTCTTTTGGGCTTATATAGCATTTAGCCAGTACATGCTGATGTGGTACGCCAACCTTCCGGAAGAGACGACATTCTTTATTCCCCGCTCCCAGGGTTCGTGGATGGTTGTGAGTCTTGGTTTGTTGATTTTTAAGTTCGTTGTTCCGTTTTTTGCTCTGCTCCCGCGCTGGGCGAAACGAAGCACGACTCATCTGACGGCCGTGAGCTGTTTGATTCTTATTATGCAGTTTGTGGACATTTATTGGCTTGTATATCCGCAGTTTAATGAGCATGAGCCGGTCTTTGGACTCACAGAGATTTGTGCTTTTTGCGCGGTCCTGGGTCTATTTCTGTTCGCGGTAACCCGCTTTCTTTCCAAGAACAGTATTGTGGCTTACAGAGATCCTCGGCTTCATGAGGCTATGCACCATCACGTCACCTACTAGTTTGTGCGTCGCTTAAGAATCTCCTTTGTCATCGCCGGTACTTTAATCCTGCTAGTCAAAGGTATTCCTGTTTGGCTAAGGCCCTCTCTCTTTATGGACGAGGGCTATTTTATTGGTGCGGCTCTTCGTTTTCTTAACGGTAGTTTTTTTCTTGAAGGCTCTAGTTTTGATTATCCTTTGATCTTAGTCGTCGTTCATTCCCTTGGTGTTGTTCTCGGTGGGAAGACGCATCTGGGGTTTCGCCTCATAAATGGTCTACTGTTTTTAGGGTGCTACATCCAATTTGTGCGGATTCTGCGAAACATTCCCCGCCGACCACAGGGGCTTTGGTTTGAACTATTAGTTCAAAGTTTTGCGTTGGGACTTTTTAGCCAGCAGATGATGACCTTTCTTGGATTTTCGGCATTTTCAGAGTCGATTGTTTTGTTTTTTTCACTGACACTTTATCTCGAGTGGCAACGCGGTCGTGAACAAGAGCTGCGATTGCCAGTGGTTGCCTATCTATTGCCTCTTAGTGTGTTCAGCAAGTACTCGGCAGTGTTTTGGTGGCTCGGTGGCCTTGGGGTTTGGAGAGGCTCCCTTCGGCAGTCTTTTGAGGTGCTTTTCCGCAAGACATGGTGGTTGTGGGGTCTGTGCATTTTATTTGCTTTAAAGACGGGCGGATTTAAAAGTTTTCAGACAGCATTTTCTCCGTTTCAGCAGTCAGCATCTCCCAATGATGGAAAAATGAGCCTCCTTCTTAAGTACTGGCTTGACGGTTTTGGCAAATCATCGGTGCTTGCAGCGTCCATGGGGCTCGCCGTTTTTTTGAGTGTTGTTCTGTTCAGTGTGCGCACCCGGTGGTGGAGGGGTCTTCGACAAATATCAAAGCCTCATTTGGAAGATCTGAGCCTCATATTTTTACCGATGCTCTTGCAGACGACTGTTTTTGCGACAATTCAAGCTTCACGATTTCATGAGCGTTACCTTTTTATTTATTGGCCGCAGGTCATCCTGGTCATCACATTTCTGTTTTTGCAGTTGCAAGAGAGTAAGGCTCTTATCCGTCTTTTTGCTAAAATTGTGGGTTTGGGCTTGGCTCTGGGCTATCTCTTGGTAGGTCTGGTTTCCAATCCATTGAACGAACAGACATCGATCTACTTGTCTTCTGAATGGGGGCGGATTTTTTACAGGCTGGCTTTCGCGACTCCCGAGGGGGCAACAATCTTTGTGCCGCCCCAGTACAATTGGGAGATGCGGCCCTGGATGTTGATGTCTCCAAAAACTTACGTGGGTTGCGACGACCCAGAATGCATTTTACAAAATCGCGTGGGGCAGCCGGTGCGTGGCGACCAGTTTGTTTTGAAAAAGGGCCCTGAGGGGCAGCCGTTTCTGACCTCGGCACCGCTCGTCGCGTTTTCATCTGATTTGCCAAAGGGCTACTATTCCTGCGTGACCCGGAAGGAGTTGCGTTGGGCGCCGCGATCTAAGGGGATCAATATGGCCGATCTCCTGCTTGAACGCTTTCGTCAGCGAGGTGCCTTTGATGTCACTGAGGTCTCAGCGGAGAGGCTGCGTTTGAGATCTAGAAAGCCTGTTCTGGGAGTTCATCCTGAGATCATGATACGTGGACAGTTTTTCGCGTCCGTCAGTGCTGCTGAAAATAGCCCTCAGAAACAATGGTATTCCTTCTTTGAGTTCAAGGCGTTTGAAATTTTACCTTGGGCAATCAATGCTTTGGACTTAATGCCGATGTTTTTTAAAGGCTACACTGTGAGGCTAGAGCCCATTGAATGGCCGTACCATGACAATGAGATCGTCCAGATGACCGGGCTTTCCGATACCTTGGATAGCTATCGTCTCGAGATCGAGACAGCACAGTGTCGTTAGAGGTTGAAATGTGGATGGCAACAAGTATATAGTCTTTCCTTCCGCCTTGAATAAGGCTTATCTGGTTTGACGAGGACTATGAGCGCTTATCTTAAATATAATGACTTATCTTTTACGTCGCATCCGATGAACACGCTTGTCTGTTAATTCATGAATCCCGTCAGAATTTATCTCCCTGACAATTCGGTGCAAGAATTTGATCATCCACCCACGGTGATTGAAGTCGCTGCGCGCATTGGCTCGCGTTTGGCCAAAGATGCACTAGGCGCTCTCCTTAATGACTCGAAGGAAGTTATTGATGTCCGCACTCTTTTGGTGGACGGAACACGATTGAAGATCGTGACCCCTTCTCAGCCTGAGGCTTTAGAGGTTATTCGTCACTCGGCCGCGCACGTTATGGCGCAAGCGGTGCAAGAGCTTTTTCCAGGCACGCAAGTGACCATTGGGCCAGTGATCGAAACAGGATTTTACTACGACTTTGCGACTTCAAAACCATTTACACCTGAAGACCTTGAAAAGATCGAAGCCAAGATGAAAGAGATCATTGCGCGCGACGATGAAGTTCTCAAAGAGGTTTGGCCCTCCGATAAAGCCATTTCCGTTTTTAAGGGAATGGGAGAGCACTTCAAAGTTGAGATTATTGAGGATCTGAAAACGTCTGAGGTGAGCATTTACCGCCAGGGGCCCTGGTTTGATCTGTGTCGAGGTCCTCACGTCCAAAGACTGGGGCAGATTAAGGCTGTGAAAGTCATGTCTCTGGCAGGAGCATACTGGCGGGGAGATGAGTCAAAAGCGCAACTTCAACGTATTTATGCGACAGCCTTTGCGGACAAAAAAGATTTAGATCGCTATTTGCACAATCTCGAAGAGGCCAAAAAACGAGATCATCGAAAACTTGGCAAGGATTTGGGCCTTTTTGTGTTCCATCAGCTGTCTCCTGGAGGGCCTTTTTTCACCCCCAAAGGTTCAATAATTTATAATCAGCTACAAAATTACGTACGGGAGATGTACCGGAAATACGATTATCAGGAAGTGATCACTCCCCAGTTGTTCGACGTCGATCTTTTTAAACAGTCGGGGCACATTACCAACTACGCCGAGAACATCTACTACACTCGTATTGACGAGCGGGATTTTGTTTTTAAGCCTATGAATTGTCCAGGTCATTGCCTGCTCTATGGTTCTGATCGGCGCTCCTATCGGGAGTTACCGTGGAGAGTGGCGGACTTTGGCCGGCTTCACCGTTTTGAGCGCAGTGGTGTAATGCATGGACTGACCCGCGTGCGAACGTTTTGTCAGGATGATGCTCATATTTTCTGTACTCTGGATCAGCTTATGGTGGAAATCCGTGGCTTTATGACCATGTTGTCCGAGATTTATGAGAGTTTGGGGCTGTCTGAATATAAAATCTTTCTCTCGACTCGGCCTGAAAAACGCATGGGATCGGATGCGGTTTGGGATCGGGCCGAAGAAGCCCTTGCGGAAGCTCTGAGGGCATTGAACCTGCCTTATACGATCAACCCGGGAGATGGGGCTTTTTATGGACCGAAGCTCGACATCATGTTTGTGGATGCGATTCAAAGGCCGTGGCAGCTGGGAACATTGCAGGTGGATTTCAATTTGCCCGAGGCTTTTGCTCTTGAGTACGTCGGAGAAGACAATCAAAATCATAGGCCGGTGATGCTTCACCGGGCGATCTTGGGTTCACTGGAGCGCTTTATCGGTGTTTACCTAGAACATACGGCCGGGCATTTGCCGACATGGCTTTCGCCGGTTCAAGTCGTAGTGATGAATGTTACCGACAAACAAGAATCGTATGTCCGTGAGATTGCTAGCCGTCTATCCGAGATGGGTGTGCGGGTTCATCTTGACGTCCGTGGGGAAAAGCTGGGCTTTAAGATCCGTGAGGCTCAGTTGCAGAAAATTCCCTACATGGTCATTTTAGGCGACAAAGAGATGGAGAAAGGGCAAGTGTCCGTGCGTTTGAGTAACGGACAGAACCACAATTTTTTAGATACGAACGAGTTTATAAAAACTGTTACTCAAGAGGTTGCTGAACGTCGGATAAAGAGTCCGTATGTGGATCGGCAAGCTCAATCTTAACTAGGAGGTCTACCATTCGGGAGTTCAAATCACCCGGCGCGAACAATCGGTTCAACAAGCGCCCCAAGAAAGATGACGGCGGTTTCCGAGTCAACCGCGAGATTATTTGTCCAGAGGTCCGCCTTATTGATGAAAAGGGAGCTATGCTTGGTGTCATGTCTCCTCGTGAAGCCCTTGGCATTGCTGAGTCAAGAGGATTGGATCTCATTGAGATTGCGCCGACTGCAAAACCACCGACTTGCAAAATCATGGATTACGGCAAGTGGAAGTATGAGAACAAAAAGAAAGCGCAAGCCGCCAAGAAAAAGCAAACAGTCATCACGGTGAAAGAACTCCAGATTCGTCCGCGCACGGATGATCACGATCTCGATGTGAAGCTTCGCCAAGCGAGAACATTCTTGATTGAAGGTGACAAAGTAAAATTCAACATGCGCTTTTCTGGTCGAGAAATGGCCCACCAAGAGTTTGGTCACGAGCTGCTTAAACGTGTTGTAAAGGACCTTTCCGCTCTTGCCATTGTTGAAGCTCCACCCAAAATGGAAGGCCGGCAAATGTTTGTTCTCTTTGGGCCGGACCCTGTGAAGATCAAGGAATGGCAGAAGACCCATAAAACGGTGAAAGCACCAACAGCAGAAGAGGTCGCGAAAGCTTCTGAAAAGGACGAGGCTGACGAGTAGGTAGTTAGGGTTTTCCCAGCTGAGCTGAGCACGTGGTCACTGAAGGCGCGTTCATCTTAGTGAGGAGGGCGTTGAGATCTGAAACAGTCTCTATGATTTCAACACCGTATTTGGACCAGCCAAAGAAATATTGGGGTTCATGGAAATCGATCCCCAGATTTTTGGCAAAGATTCGATCTGAATTGCTGAAATTGAAACCAGCTCGTCCATCGGGTCGGACATCTGCGGGGGAAGATCCACTTGCTTTTTTATAGGCAGAGTCCCCAACCATTAAACTGTGTGTTGAGTCGATTCGAACATGATTGCCGAATGTTTGCTGAAGAACGTTTTCAAGGCGTTCTTTCATGCCGGTCTGAGGCTTTCGGAAGCGATCTTTGTTCTCTGCAAAGTCAAAATAGTCGACGAATGCGCCTTGAATTCTTAGGTCTTGGATGAGGTTAAATAGTGCTTGATCCGCGTCCTCCAACGAAACGTATTGTGGGATTCCTGCTTGATTGGAGACGATAGCAACCAAAAATCCGTCTTGATTGAGTCGTTGGATCTGGTGGGCAACTCCTGGCAGGATCCAATAGTCATGCACTCCATTGGCCGAAGGGCTCCCCGATTTTGAGATCCGAAGAGTCGAGTCGGCATCAAAGAAAGCGACTTTAACAATTCCATTGGTAGGGGGAGACCAGGAGCTGAGGAGAGTTTGTCGTTGGAGCGGTAAGCTGGCCAGCGCCACCAACGGGTAAAAAAGAAAAAGGACCCAGATCTTTACCATGAAATCTATGGGCATTGGGGGGTTGTGAATTCAAGGGTTCCCTTTGCTTCGCGTTCGGCCTGGCAGGTTTGCATGCGAAGCCGGCGAATCATGCGCTCCTCCCATCCGGTATGAAAACCTAGTTGCGAATTGGTCACGAAGTTAGCTTGCTTGGAGCCACCCCATTCCAAGGTCATCCAGCCAGGTGAAGGGAATGGGTATGTGGATTCCGAACAAAGGAGCCCTGGAATCTGTCCTAGCGACCGGGAGGGTGTGACGAGTTCCGTTGTTAAGAGCCAAGATCCGTCAGTTTCCACACGGAGATGGAGCATTCCCTTGGTGCCCCGCGGACGGGTTGCTGCCATTCGCCTCAGCCAATCACTCGCTGAAGGAAGGACGGGTATAAGGGCTCGAGAAAGGCTTTGGATCTGGTTCGGGGGAATAGCCTCTTCAAGGCATTCAGGTCCGAGACTCCAGGAGAGTGCGCATATGGCATGGGCACAGTTATTGAGTAGAGAGATTTCAAGAAATTCCCCACCGGCACTCCGGAGTTCCTCGAGCTGTTTGCGGCTTATTTCTGAGGCCGGCGCACATGGGCTCGCCAGTAAGAATCCAAGGACAAGGATAATTTCGTGCCCAAATCGGTTTAACTTTCTCATGGTGTACCCCCCTTTTAAGACACCTCGACCCACGGAGGCATTTATCCGCATCAGGGATCCTCGGCAAGTGTCGAAAAGCCAAAAGACTTGATGAGTTACGGGCTTTGGGCTACAAACTTCGCCAATGCTTAAGAAAGGCGCGCAAAGTACGGTAAACATGGTGTGAGCCGTCGCCCTCTTAAAGTCTAAAGGAGCCTCCTCAAGTGAAAACAAAAATTCACTCATCCGCCAAAAAGCGCTTTCGCGTGACTGGTGGCGGGAAAATCAAAATGAAATCGCGCGGTCGTCGTCACCTTTTGGTCAATAAGTCGGCCAAAAGAAAACGCCAATTGGCTAAGACGAACTACGTTCATTCCGCAAACATGTACCAGACTGAGCGCCTACTAGGCCTCTAAGACAGGAGTGAGAAATGCGCGTTAAAGGTGGATATACAAATCGTCGTCGTCACAAAAAGGTTCGCGAAAGAGCGAGCGGTTTTTACTCAGCCAATTCTCGGGCTTACACTCACGCGGTCGAAAAAACCGATCGCGCCATGGTGTACATGTACCGCGATCGCAAAGTGCGAAAGCGTGAGTTCCGCGTATTGTGGACTCAAAGGATCAATGCGGCCGCCCGTTTGAATGGCACTTCCTACTCTCGTCTCATGGGCGCGTTGAAAAAGGCTAATATCGATCTCGACCGTAAGGTTTTGGCTGATCTCGCTGTTCGTGATGAAAATGCTTTTGCGACATTGGTGCGACAGGTTCTTCCCACAGTTTAGGTAGGTTCTATTGGAATCTACAGATTGTTTTGAGTCTCGTAAGCAAGATCACATTCGTTTAGCCCTCGACGCCGAAAATGAAGCGTCGGGGCTTTCTGGTTTTAATCAAGTTCAAATTCGTCATGAGGCTCTACCAGAACTGGACTTTGATGAAGTCGATATTCGTCAGACTGTTTTCCAACAAGAGCTCAAAACTCCATTTCTGATCAGTTCGATGACAGCGGGCCACCAGGCAGCGGCTTCGTTGAACGAACTTTTGGCTATAGCCTGTGAGGCTCGCGGCTGGATGATGGGAGTAGGCTCTCAGCGTCGCGAGCTTTTTGATGAGAGTGCTCGCAAAGAGTGGAAAGCGGTACGTAAGAAATCTCCGAATGCCGTATTGTTAGGGAATATTGGCTTATCGCAATTAGTGTCTGGTGGTGCTGAACCCGTTGAACGACTGGTAGAAAGTCTTCAAGCACGGGCAATGATTGTGCATCTCAATGCTCTCCAAGAAGCGCTTCAGCCTGAAGGAACTCCGCAGTTTCGAGGTGGGTTGAAGGCCCTTGAGAAGCTCTGTCGAACCCTTTCTGTGCCTGTTGTGGTGAAAGAGACAGGATGTGGATTTGGTCCGCAAACACTACAGCGGCTGAAGGAAGTGGGAGTAGCGGCCGTAGACGTCAGTGGACTTGGTGGCACCCATTGGGGACGCATTGAAGGCGCGCGTGCAAAACAAGATTCTGTTCAATCGCGAGCGGCTCAGACTTTTCGGAATTGGGGGATTTCAACAGTCGATTCCATGATATTTGCGCGAGAGTCTCAAGGGCCTTTCGCTGTGTGGGGGTCAGGCGGTGTGCGCTCGGGTTTAGATGCTGCCAAGCTTTTTGCATTGGGTGCTCAAGTGGTTGGGTTCGCTAAGCCGATTTTGATGGCCGCGTTGGAAGGTGCAAACACTCTAGATCAGATGATGCAGACTATCGAGTTTGAACTTCGTCTCGCCCTGTTTTGCTCGGGTTGTGCTAATATCTCTGATCTCCAAACCAAGGACGTGCTTCGATGGCAGACAGAGAGATAAATCGTGAACGGCTGGATGGATTTCAGGGGTTTTCAAAGCTCACAAGAGATCAGCGTTTTGATCGTCTCTTACGCATGGGCGCACTCACTTCTGACGATGTTAAAATTCTCCTCAAAGGCGGTATGGATCACCAACTCGCCGAAAAATTCATTGAAAATGTGATTGGCTGTTTTCAGCTTCCACTTGGCGTGGCGACAAACTTTGTTGTCGACGGAAAAGCACGGGTCATTCCCATGGCCGTTGAAGAAACCTCCATTGTCGCTGCTGCTAGCAAAACGGCCAAGTGGGTTCGTGAGCAAGGATCCATTTCGACGAGTGTGATTGGCGCAGATATCATTGGGCAAATTCAAGTTGCAAAGCTAAAGGATCCTGTTCATTTCGAGGAGAAAATTAGAATCAAAGCCGATTTGCTTGTGGAGATTGCTAACCGTGAGATTGCCTCGGGTCTCGTCGCGCGGGGTGGCGGTGTTCAGAAAGTTCAAGTGCGCATTTTAAATCGCGAAGACGGTGGTTTCATGGGCGTGGTCCATGTCCTGTGCAATCCGTGCGATGCCATGGGTGCAAATATCATGAATCAAGTCTGCGAGTACCTCAAACACCCCATTGAAGAACTCACAGGTGAGAGGGTCACGATGTGTATTCTCTCCAACTTGGTGGATACAAAACTTACGCGTGCAGAGATCGAGCTCAAAGGGTTAACGCCAGAACTTGCAGAAAAAATTGAAGAGGCCTCGTGCTTTGCAGAGTTGGACCCTTACAGAGCTGCTACCAACAACAAAGGTGTCCTCAATGGAATCGACCCCATTTTGATTGCGACTGGCAATGACTGGCGTGCCGTGGAGGCGGGTGTACACGCGTACGCGGCTCGTGAAGGTCGATACAAGAGCATCACTCGCTGGCGTCGCGAGGGAACAAATTTAAAAGGGGTGTTTGAAGCCCCTATCATCGTTGGTATTGTGGGTGGCGTGACCAAGCTTCATCCCACCGCCCAGCTGTGTTTGAGAATGTTAGAGGTTGAATCGGCTAACGATCTTTCACGAATCTGTGCGGCGGTAGGATTAGTGCAGAACCTTGGTGCTTTGAGAGCACTGACGACGGTAGGCATCATTGAAGGGCATATGAAACTTCACATTCGCAACTTAAGCCTCGGTGCGGGTGCGAGTGATGCTGAGATTCCTTTCATGCAAAAACGTCTCGAGGAGATCCTCTCGTTTAAGAAACACATTTCATTGAGTCACGCAGTGGAGGTTCTGCGCGAACTGAGAGCGCAGTCCCAAGCAGCCGAGCAATGACCTACGAAATCGAAATTCCCAGCAAAACATTTCTTCTTGGTGAGTACGCTGTTTTAAGTGGGAGCCCGGCGACCCTTGTGGCAACGAAGCCGCATTTTGTTTTAAAAGTTGGTGCGGGTCAGGGTTTGGCGTCAGGTTTTCATCCAGAAAGTGCGGCGGGTCTTTTTGTTCGTGAGCATCGCCCGATGTTTTCGAGACTCGACATGGAATTTTTTGACCCTCACGAAGGTAAAGGTGGATTTGGAGCATCGAGTGCGCAGTATCTGGCCGTATGGGCTTTGTGGGCTCTTTTACAAGGATCGAGTTTTGATCTGGCCACAGCCTTTTCGGATTTCAAAAAGATTCTCGCTCTTAAGAAAGATCCGTCTAGTGGCGCCGATTTTTTGTGTCAGGCTGTCGGGGGTGCACCGATTTTGGAAGTGGACCCTCTGGCTGTTCTTCGTGGTTCTTGGAAGTTTCAGGACATGGGCTTTGCGATTTTTCGCACGGGTGTGAAAGTGCAAACCCACGAGCATCTTATTGCGGCCGAGCTACCTAAAAATCCAGAGTTTCACGAGGTCTGCGTTCAGTCCCTAGCTGCCTTTAAAGAGGGGATTGCTGACGAGTGGATCGAAAATGTCCGACGATACGCCAAGCTTCTGAAAGATCAAGGGCTTGTGGCAGGGAGCACACGAACTCTTTTAAGCCGCATTGAAGATGTCCGTGGAGTTTTGTTTGCAAAGGGTTCCGGAAGCTTGGGAGCTGATACTATTGTTGTTTATATGAAGCCGGATGAACGAGGAAAAGTCACATCATCCGTTCGAGCGCTGGGTCTTGATTGTGTCGCAACTGACTTAGATCTTTCTACGGGCCTGGTGGTAAAGAATTTTGTTTTTGGAGGAGACCTGTGAAATCTTCGCTCTGGCGAGCAGAAGCCCCGTCGAACATTGCTTTGATCAAGTACATGGGAAAAGTGGGCGTGGGAAATATACCGAGTAACCCCTCCTTGTCTTTCACGCTGAACCATCTGCGCTCCACCGTAGAAATCGAACCCTCCGCGAGAGTCCAATGGCAACCGCTGGACTCTACGATGAAGGATCTCTCCGAGGGAGGGCAGCAGAAATTCTTAAGGCATTTTGCGCTTTTGTGTGAGCATTGGGGTATTTCAGGGGATTTTTGTATACGTTCGGCCAACAATTTTCCAGCCGATTGCGGATTGGCTTCTTCAGCATCGAGCTTTGCCGCCTTAACTTTGGCCACATATCAGCTGGCAAAGGACCGTGGGCAGAAAAATCATGATGAAACCATTGAGAGTTTAAGTTCGTTGAGTCGACTTGGCTCGGGTTCCTCGTGCCGCAGTTTTTTTTCGTCTTGGGCTGAGTGGGTCGGGGCTTCAGCTTCCCCGGTGGACTTGCCCTATGGGGATCTAATGCATGATGTGATCGTCGTGAGTCGGGACAAAAAGTCGGTGAGCTCTTCAGAAGCTCATCGCAGAGTTCCCACTTCGGATCTCTTTCAGGGGCGCGCGGAGCGGGCCATTCAAAGACTCAATGCTTTGAAAGACGCCTTCGTTGCAGGAAGTTGGAATGAAGCGGTGGACCTTTGTTGGGTTGAGTTTTGGGAAATGCACGCGCTTTTTGAAACAAGTCGTCCGCCTTTTTCTTATATGACTGAGACATCGCTTCGTGTTTTACGATTTTTACGTAATGAATTTGAAAGTTCCGGAGATGGCCCACTTGTAACGATGGATGCAGGTCCAAATATTCATTTGCTTTATCGACCCGATCAAAGGGACCTGCAAAATAAAACGAAAGGCCTCATGGATGGAATGGTCCTTTGAATGTGAAACTTATGGGAAATGGATACTAGCTGGAGAGCATGCCGTCTTGAGGGGGGCAGAGGCATTGGTTTTTCCAATTGCGGGAAAAAATTTTCGGCTTCGGTATCGTCCAGAGAAAACCCCGTTGAAAGGTACATTTCATGGTCCTACGGGGGCCGAGTACCGATTACTTTTTTGGGGAGTTTTAGAGAACGCGCTTTCTCATCTTGGACAGGAACGGCAGCGGCTTTCTGGAGAGTTTGAGGTGCATTCGAATTTACCATTGGGAGCAGGGCTCGGAGCTTCAGCTGCGCTCTGTGGAGCAGTCACTCGCTGGTGCGAGAGCCAAGGCTTTGCCGTCCGCCCAACGCCCTATGATTTTGCGCGGGTCCTTGAAAACTTCTTTCATGGCGAGTCTAGTGGGGTAGATATTGCTGTGGCGCTCTCGGGGCGGCCTCTCAGCTTTTTTAAAGGTCAGCCATTCAAAGAATTCTTACCTCTATGGAAGCCCTTTCTTTACCTGTCCTATTGTGGTCACCGAGGTATGACAGCGGATTGTGTGGCTAAAGTAAAGGAGTTGATTCTGGCTCATCCCGCTCAAGGAGCGGAACTGGATGGTTTGATGAAAGAAGCGGTAAAAACCGCCAAGCAAGCTCTATTGACCCCGCCCTCAGAGGGGAGTTTTTTGGCGTTGAAGCGGGCTTTACATTTAGCAGAAGAGTGTTACCGAATGTGGGGGCTCGTCAGTGGTGAACTGCATTCTCATATGGAAGCCCTCAAGCAAAAAGGAGCTCAGGCGGTGAAGCCCACTGGCTCGGGGGGCGGCGGATTTGTTTTGAGTCTTTGGGCGCAGCCACCGACGGGCTTTAATGAAAGCGAACTTATTCCCTGCTTTTAGGTTTTCATGTCGAGGTTCAAAGAAGTCTTTCATTATTGGAGTTTGATCCTTCTTCTGCTGACAGTAGCGGTGCGAGCTTACTTTTCTGCCGTTATTGGCTTGGGTGACGACGAGGCTTACTATTGGGAGTGGTCCCGATCTCTTCAGTGGTCTTACTTTGATCATCCTCCCATGGTGGCGTGGTTGATTTGGGTTGGCACACGTGTCTTTGGTCCAACCCCTCTGGGCGTCCGTTTGCCGGCTTTGATCTGTAGTGCGGTGAGCGGGTTTCTTTTATTTACGTTGGCCAGAAGACTGTGGAACAGGCATGTGGCGAATCTTGCTGTTTTCATATATTTGGTCACGCCGATTTTTGCGGTCGGAAGTCTCCTCATGGTTCCCGATGCCCCCTTGGGTTGCGCATGGCTCTTGTCCTGCCTGTTGATGGAAAAGATTCTGATTCAGGGTCGAGATGAGATGAAAAACTGGCTCGCGCTCGGGGTGTGTTTGGGCGTGGGATTGCTCTCGAAATACCCTATCGCCGTTCTTGCGCTTTCAGGCGTGTTGTTGGCGCTGACGGAAGCGAATTGGCGCAAGAGTTTAAGGAGCTTTCGTTTTTTGGCAGCTATGGGGTTGTTTGTTTTCTGTATTTTTCCTCTGGTCGAGTGGAATTCTCAGCATGAGTGGCAGAGTTTTCAGTTTCAGTTTTCAAACCGCTTTCACGGTACGGTCCCTTTCCGTCTTTCACGCACACTTGAGTTTTTGGCCAGTCAATTGGCTGTAGCTGGACCTTTCTTCTTCTTTGCTTTTGCGGCCACAGCGATCGTGGCTATGAAACGGTGGCAGGATAGGCATTTTCGGTTTGTTATCGTCCTGTCTCTTCCATTGTTTTCGGTGTTTGCGGTTCAATCGGCTTTTTCTGATTTTAAGCCCCATTGGCCGGCTCCAGCGTATTCTTTGTTGATCATCGGTTTAGCTCGCTGGATGCAAGAGTGGACCCGCGGATTCAAGATCATTGTCATAGGAGGGCAACTCGCCATTGTCTTGCCTCTGATTGTGTTGTTTCACGTTGGAGCGATTCACCCCGTTGTTCCGGATGTCGTTCGGTTCTTTGTCCCCCAAATAAAATGGGAGGCAAAGTTTGATCCCACGAATGATTTGTATGGTTGGCGTGAGGTCATGAATGATGCGGGCCAGATTGTGGATGAAATAGCAAAAAAAACGGGACGAAGACCGTTTGTGTCGTCAGAGAGATATCAAATCGTCTCGCAACTGGCATTTGCACGGCCTGAGGAACCTGTTTTTCGAGTTCTACAAGACGTTGATAATTATTCGTATACACAGGCCGAAAGCCTCAGTCTTCTTGTGGGGAAGGACACAGTCTTTGTGAGTGATGGCCGATTTCCGCGAGATCCTCGTCAGGAGAATCGATTTGCCCAATGTGAAATGATTAAAACGACCCGGGCTTTCCGGGGGGTGGTTTTGGCGCATGAGTTTGATCTTTGGTACTGTACGGATTTTAGGGGAATTTATCAGCTGCTCCATTACAATCCCAGCCGGGGGGAGCACGAGAGTCGATCACCTTTTCGGCCGGATCGCGGTTGGCTCTTGACCGTATTTTGACGCCTTTTTGGTCTGCATTTTGCTATGAGGGTTTTATGAAAAAATACATTAGCCTTTTCCTGTTAATTGCGTGTTCGGCTTTGGCAGAGCAGAAATTTTACCCTGTTGAACTCATTTATATTCAGCCAGAAGATTCATTTTTTCTTTTGGAAAGCCTCGATGCGGATTGGTTAACAGCGGGTTTCGCGCCCCGCTTCCAGGTGATGTATGGCCGAGTTGACCGCATGTATAAACTCGATGGCACGGTGAAGGTGGAAAAAGGTGCCGACGGCAAAATTCAGTACTTTTTGGTCACTTTTGGAGATGGCAGTGGAAAGCAGCTCTATATCCCGAACCCCACCTTTCAAGGCACGAATCCGAGGTATCCGTTTTTGACGGTGCCGAAAGGGCAAGCGGGATCGACTCTGAATGTTCGGCTTTCTGGCGAGAAAGATATGATCCCGGTCGGGCAGAAGTTGATCCCTGTGGACACTTCAGTGGGACAGATTGCGTCTGTCTTCAAATTTCAGCGTTTGTCTCCAGATACTCACGGTCGCGTTCCGCTGAGTCAGATTTGTGATATCATTCTGTCTCTTCCCAACGGCTCGTGATCGATGAAGGCGCGGACCTCACGCAGTTTACGCAGCTAGATTTTGTCGTTCTACAGCAAGTGGCAATGTAAATTTAAAGTGAGTTTTTTGTCTTTCCCATTTTCTGCCTAAATTTTACCGTGATGGTGCTCGACGATCTCTTGCCATCGTAGGACTAGTTAGATGCGCCTCGACATTGATCTCCGGCGTAGGGGCGGAGATCGACTCGACATGGATTGTAAGTGTTAAGAACCCAGTTCTTGCCCTCGTAAAGATTTATGAAGAGGCGTTTCGCGGGTTTAAAAAGGTTGAAATGGTGATACCAAATGGTGAGTTGCTTGAGAGCTTGTTCTTTGCTTTGCCCCATATACTCCATGGCATAGACGGCCGATGCTTCTCCCGTGCGATCGGCTCCCGATCGACAATGGACAAGAATGGGGCGCTCGGCGGTTTCAAGGGCATGAAACCAATCGGACCAGTTTTTTCGATCTTGAATAGAGTCGCTCGACCAACCGTAATTAATAAAGTGGATACCGAGACGATCGGTTGTAGCCTTTTCGTCGTCGTACCAGGATTGTCCTGGAAGGCCACCTTGAAGATTGATCACAGTTTTTATTCCGTATTTGCGCACGACCTCTTCGATTTCTGCCCCAGTCGGTTGGGCAGACCTATAGAGTTTGCCGGGATCGACTTCGTGAAAATTGAACGGTAGCCCCGTGATCAAATGGATGGACCAATAAAGACCAAAGACCGCAGCGAAAAAAACGAGCAGGCCCAATAGCGATTTTAAAGCGATTCGCATGCCCCAATCATGCCTTTTGCTGGGATAAGGATCAACGCGGATGTTTCACGAAGGCGTCGTATGCGGCAATGCTTGCGGCAATGGCACCATTGAGAGACTCTACGCTCGGATCCATGGAGATATGAACCCGTTGGCAGGAAAGGTTTTTGGGGATCCCCAGTCCCTCCTGTCCAACAAGAAGGCGAAAGTTCGTTGGCCAGGCAAAATTTTTGAGAGAAGGACCATTCAGATCCAAAGCGACCAGGTGAGAGGTGGATGACAGGTCTTGGATGCTGGGCCCGCGAAAAAAACGAAGGCGCAAAGCGGAGCCAGCGGAAGCCCTGAGGCATTTGGGATGAAAGGGATGGGCGCTCTCTTTTAGTAAGACGATGGAGGAGAGGCCAAAGGCCTCTGCCGACCTTAAAAGCGCACCAAGATTTGATGGGTCTCCCAGTGCGGTGAGAAGTTCTGAACTGGGTAATGAGGAACCAAGGTGGGCCTCAGGGATCTCTGGAGTTTGTCCCACAAAAAGAGCGGATTTTGTCTTAAACACATCGAGCTCTCGGAATAGGTCCTTCGATAGGGTTACGAACGGAACACCCAAGGCTTGCTCAGAAGGTGTTCCCTCGAGCAAAAGGGCAGTTTCAAAAAGAGAGCGATGGGTTTTGACGACCTCTTTCGTCCATCGCTCTCCACTTAGAAGGAAGCGTTCGGTTTTTTTGAGGCCTGAACTTGAAAGCAGCGAGAGCCAGAGTTTGAACTGGTCATTGCTGCGCGAGGAAATGTGCTTGATATTGGATTTTGCTGCCACTTTGCGATACTACTCTAAACCTCTATGACGTTGGAACAAAAGCTTAAAGATTTAGAGCAAGAGGCGCTCTCTGCATTCAAAGCGGCAGGCTCCCTCCAAGCTCTATACGAAACAAAAGTGAAATATCTCGGAAAACAGGGTGCTTTCACCGGTCTCATGAAAGAGATGGGGGCGTTGAAAGCCGAAGAGCGTCCGGTCTTTGGTAAGCTGGTCAATTTGACGAAGCAAACTTTGGAGCAGGCTTATGATGGGGCCGAACAAGCTCTGCGCGCCAAAGAGTTGGAAGCCAAAATTCAGAATGAATCGGTGGACTTAAGTCTCCCGGGTCCGAAGCGCGTTGTTGGGACCGCCCATCCGATCGCTATGATTGGCGACGAGGTGGTTAGTATTCTCTCGCACATTGGCTTTTCGGTGCGCACGGGCCCGCAGATTGAATCGGACTGGTACAACTTTGAAGCCCTCAATATCCCGCCCGACCATCCTTCTCGGGATATGCAAGACACTTTCTATATCGACGAGAAGACGGTCTTGCGGACCCATACTTCGCCGGTACAAATCCGGGTTATGGAGAACGAAAAGCCGCCGATTCGTGTTTTGGCTCCGGGGTCGGTATTTCGTTGCGACAGCGATATTTCTCACTCACCCAATTTCCATCAAATTGAGGGGCTGTGGATTGATCGTAAAGTTTCGCTTGCGGACCTCCGTGGGACGATCGCTTACTTTATTCGCGAAATGTTTGGCCAAGATATGAAAGTTCGCTTTCGCCCCAGTTTTTTTCCATTTACTGAGCCTTCAGCCGAGTTTGATGGTTCGTGCATGATCTGTCGGGGCAAAGGCTGCCGAATGTGCAAGCAATCCGGCTGGGTGGAGCTGGGAGGCTGTGGTCTTGTTCACCCACGAGTCCTGAAGTCGGCGGGTCTGGATCCTAAAGAGTGGCAGGGGTTCGCGTTTGGATTTGGTCTCGAACGGATGGCCATTCTTAAATACGGCGTCGGCGACATTCGCCAATTCTTTGATAACAATGTTCATTTCTTAAGGCAGTTTGCGCGATGAAGATTTCGCTGAAGTGGCTGGACGAATTTATTTCTGTCGAGGACTTTTTCTCTGAGCCTCAGGCTTTGGCTTCGCGATTGACCCAGGTTGGTTTTGAAGTCGAAGAAGTGAAGGATCTTTCTGTTTCCTATCAAAATGTGGTCATTGGCTTGATCCGTGAGCGGGGTCAGCATCCCAATGCCGATCGCTTGACTCTGTGTCAGGTTGAAGTCGGTGGTGGAAAAGTTCATCAGATCGTCTGTGGCGCAAAAAACCACAAGGCGGGTGATCATGTTGTGGTCGCTTTGCCGGGCGCTGTTCTTCCGGGTGATTTTAAGATCCAGCTCTCAAAAATCCGCGATGTCGAAAGTCAGGGCATGCTCTGCTCAGAAAAAGAGCTGGGTCTGTCCACCGAATCCGAAGGCATTATGATTCTACCTTCGTCGGCAAAAGTCGGTGAGAGCTTTGCGGCTTATGCTGGCAAGGACGACATCATTCTGGATATCAGCGTTTCACCCAATCGTGCGGATGTGTTGAGCCACTTTGGTGTGGCTCGCGAATTATCGGTGGTTTTGGGGCGTCCGTTAAAGGAATTAAAGTTGAAGGGTCAGCTGCCATCCAAACCGGCAAAAGTAGATTTAACCGTTGAAGAGGCGGCGTTATGTCCACGTTATCTGGGAGTGTCTTTAAAAAATATAAAGGTCGGACCGTCGCCGTTGTGGCTTAAGAACCGATTGGAGTCGGTGGACGTCAACAGCGTGAACAACGTCGTCGATATCGGCAACTTTGTGATGATGGAATGGGGTCAACCCCTTCATGCGTTTGATGCGAAAAAGCTTTTGGGTGCGCAAGTGCGCGTTGGCCTTTCAAAGACCGGAGAGAAGTTCACTTCGTTTGATGGGACAGAGTTTGAGTTGACAGGAACTGAATTGATGATCCGCGACCGCGAGCATCCGATGGTTATTGCTGGAACTATTGGTAGCTCTGATTCTGGAATTTCAAATGAGACGACGGAAGTGTTTTTGGAAGCGGCTTACTTTGTGCCTGAAACCGTCAGAAAAACGTCTCGCAAGTTGGGAATTGAAACGGACTCGGCCTATCGGTTTTCTCGAGGAACAGACCCTGAGATGATTCCGCGGGCGGCTTTACGGGCGAGTCAGTTGCTTGTCGAAGTCTGTGGGGCCGAGATTTTGGGTGCCACCGATTTTTATCCAACGCCGACGTCGGTCTCGGCTTTTGAAATCCGTCCTTCGCTTGTGGGTGAGCGAGTGGGTTATCCTGTTTCCAATGCGGAATTTCAGAGTGTTCTTAAAAAGCTTAATTGCGAGGTCAAAGAGCAGAAGGACCTTTGGTTTGTGACTCCGCCAGCTTACCGCGCGGATCTCAAAGAAGATGTTGATTTGGTCGAAGAATTTGCGCGCCTGAATGGTTACGATAAGGTTCCCGAGGCCTTTCCGCCTTTGATCAGTGAGCCGACAGACCATGACCCTCATTCGCAAAATGATTTGCGTTTAAGGCAGTTGGTTGCGGGAGAAGGTTTTCATCAGGCCATCAATTATGGCTTCTTAAACGCGAAAGTTCAGAGTGAGATTTTGGGTGCGAGAGAGATCTGGAAGGGGCTTGGTTTGGAGATGTGGGAAGGGGTCCCCCTTCGCAATCCCTTGAATGAAGAACTTTCCAGCATGAGACAGAGTTTGCTGCCAGGACTTTTGAAGAATACGGTTCATAATCTCCGCTACGGTGTTCACAGCGGTCGTCTTTTTGAGTTGGGCTCGGTGTTTTTTCGGCGCGAGAAGGATTATCATGAGCGCTTTCAGATGGCGTTCTCGGCATTTGGGTGTAACGAGGGGCTTTGGGCAAATGGCTCTGTTACTCCGGTTTTTGAATTGAAAGCGACGCTTGAAAATATCTTTATGCGTTTAAATATTGGGCGCGTGCAATGGAAGCCATTGAAGCCGGTTGAGGTGCCAATCTGCTTTCATCCGGGGCAGACGGTGGCTTTGGTTGTGGAAGGTCGGCCCATCGGAGTGCTTGGGACGCTTCATCCGGCTCTTTGCGAGCGAGAAAAGATCGCGGTACCGATCGCTGTGGCCGAGTTGGATGCCGGCGCCTTGATGCGTGGTCAGCCTCGTTTACCAAAGCTAAAAACGCTCTCAGCGTTTCCAGCTGTCGAGCGGGACCTCACGTTCTTGGTGCCTAAGGCCTTGCAGGCTGCCGAAGTGGAAAAGGTCATAGCGAAGGCCTCAGGTGCGCTCTTACAATCGGTCGAGGTCATCAGTCAGTTTGTGGGCGGGCATGTGCCAGAAGGCTTTCGGTCTTTGAGCTTTCGGATGATTTTTCAAGATTTGGACAAGACTCTTTCTGAGGAGGTCCTTCAAGACCTTCAGGCTCGAATAATTGACCAGGTTCAAAAATCCCTGGGCGTTGCGATGCGGTAGAACGGAAAATAATTGAAAGTTATCAAGGCCTTGTTAGCCTCAAGTCATTGAGGGCAAGTTGTATGAAAGACAACCTGGGTCGATCGACAATGACAAAGGCCGATATCGTCGAAAAAGTTTACCAGAAGATTGGTTTTTCGAAGAAAGAAGCCTCTGAGTTAGTAGAAATGGTTTTTGGCAGTCTGAAAGACCGCCTTTGTGACGGCGACAAAGTTAAGATTTCTGGCTTCGGGAACTTTGTCGTGCGCGAAAAGAAAGAGCGCATCGGACGCAACCCCCAAACCGGCGAGCAAATTAAGATCTCGGCGAGAAGGGTTTTGACGTTTCGTCCTAGCCAAGTGCTCAAAGCCATTCTCAACGGCGAAGATATCAGCCTCATAAAAGAAGACGACGACGATGAAGGTTGATTCTAATAACCCTTCGGGGGCCACGGAAGCTTCGGATGTGTTGGATTTAGGTGCCCGGGGGCCGGTATTGGCTCCGAGCAGCTTGGATGTTCCGGTAGATGTGGATCAGGAGCTTCAAAGGGATTTGGAGCGAATTCCTGATAAAATGGCTTTCAGAATTGGTGAAGTTGCTGATCTTTTGAATCTAAAGACCTATGTCCTGCGCTATTGGGAGTCGGAGTTTGAGGCTTTGAAGCCCAAAAAATCTCGGCATAACCAGCGTATGTACGAGCGTCGCGATGTTGAGACTCTGATGTTTATCAAAAAACTGCTCTACCGCGATAAGTTCTCCATTGAGGGGGCAAAAGGGGCTTTACGTAAATTGCGTAAGGACAATCAGAGGGTAAAGCAGATCAAGACCATGGCGGATCGTTTTGAAGATGTCCGAGGAAAGGCCGAAGATCTGCTCGACGCCATTCGTGCTGCCAAAGTCCGCTTCAAAAATTGATATGAAGTCCTCAAGTCAGAGTGAGCGGCATCTTTTACGCGGCATTAATAATATGGTGTCGGTAATATGGACGTTCACGCTTTGAAAGCGCCATGAGGCTTGTCGCGATATTTTGGCTAAAGAGCCATTCGTCCACCGCTTCCTTTTGAAGAAAAATCGGCGTTCGGCCGTGACCAGCCTGAGCGACTTCTGGTGCGGGCTCATCCGTAATGAGAGCCGTTGAAAGAAGAGTCGTGCCATCCCTGCCTTTCCAAAAATCCCAGAGGGTGGGGACGAGCATTTCTTCGCCAGACGCTGGTTCAAAGCACAGCACCAGATTTTTTCTTGGCTGAGCGAGTGATAAGGAGTGGTGCTGGCGATAGGCATCCGCTGCGACGTTTTCATAAAACTTTTTGACCACGAGAAGGCCTCGCCGTTTTTCGAGGGAGTCCTTCCACCATGCTACGTTTTGAAGATTGTCCAGGCGTGCGTTGTAGCAGCCATTGAATCGGAGGTCGAAGTCGGATCCTTTGTCATGAGGACGCATGAGATAGCGCATGGGGCAGACCACCTTTTGGCCAAGTTTGTTCACGCAAAGGAGGCTGACATAGTGGAGGGGAAAGATCCGTTCCTCCTCTTCGGCCAAAATATCTTGCGTTTGATGACTGAGGATTTCCGCCTGAAATTTTGCGATCTTGCTTTTGGCGATCCGCTCTTCGTCGAGGGCCTTTTTTGTCGAGCGAACGGCTAGGAGGTGTTGAGTTTTGGTCAGGCGTTGTTCCTGGTGGGACATCTGTTTTCGCAGGTCTTCGACTCTTTGGAGGTGCCAGTTATGAATGAAAGTTGCAACGGATTGGTTTGCCGCGGAAAGCGGAGGAAGTGTAAAGCTCCGTTCCATAGCTTTATTGATCAGCAGTTTTTCTCCGGCGACCCGGCGCCGAAAAAGATCCTCGAACATCTCCGTTTGGATTTCTGCCACGAATTGTTTGGCGATTTTTCTCGGGTTTTGCTCCGTCTTGGCTGAAAAACACATAGCGCTACTCTACTAGGGATTCCGCTCTGCGGTTATAGAAATATGGCTGGAATGAAAGCCAACCTTTACAACAGGTTATCGAACTGTTAACTCCTTAGAACCCCGCTTTCTGAATCGTCGGACCGTGGCGCAGTCTGGTAGCGCACAACCTTGGGGTGGTTGGGGTCGCTGGTTCAAATCCAGTCGGTCCGACCAATTCTTAGTGGGTCCGTACTGGACACATAGGGATCTTCCCCATTAACGGGGGCAGTCGAACATTTGATAGGAGAAGTGTACCTATCCGCATGCGACTCGAACTCGCAAGCGATAGTT
>FRDC01001079.1_pt2 | contig 70555 bp, 47 predicted proteins | sample 1106171 | NCBI WGS metagenome assembly FRDC01 (sample SAMEA3930566, study PRJEB13176) | freshwater metagenome | biome: Drinking water system; feature: drinking water; material: water | place: Singapore | collected 2014-12-20 | reverse complement strand
CAAAAAATCCTAGAATCCCACTAGTCATAAATTAAATTTAAAGAGGAGCTCCTCTTTAAACTTCGTTCGTCCACTTGTCATAAGTTATCGACTTAGTCAAAAAAATGCAAAGAAAACCAAAGAAGACCGCCGGCCAATAGTAAGATCGCTCGAACAGAAGGGGATGGCTCGCAGATTTTCTTCCTCGAGCGATCTCTATCAACCAATAGAAATAGACATGACTTTTCCTTAATCTGTTGGATACTGGTTAGGTAATTTGCTCGAGCAAAGATCGAGCTTGCTCGAGCAACGCCCACAAATAATGAAATAACCAGTTTAAAACTCGTTTGATTTTATTTTCTCTCTTTCTTTTTTGCTCGAGCAAGACCAACCGGATGACGACAAAATGCTCGTGTTTCTTTTCAAATTTCTCCTCTAGGAAACTTGAAAATAAGGAACCGCGATAAACAGACACTCTGCTGTGGCCGTGTCATCGTGAAAACAGTAGCTCGGATCGCAAAGACCAGGACCGTTCACTCCACTATTGTAAGCGTAGATGATGTAGAGTAGTTCACGATAAGGCGCTGCGCTACTATTGGTGAAATAGACATTGGTTGTGTCGCACGAAGAAAGAAGTGTGAACGCCTCTTCAAGTGCAGTGTTTGTCGTATTCGGCATGCACGCACCATTTTTCTGATTCAATGACGCGCCAAGCCACTGATGAAAGAGCGAAATCCATGCATTGTCTCCGTATGCTTGCTGTGCCCAATCGTAGTAGCTTGTACCACACAGAGTCTGCTGCTCGTAGTTGTCCGGCCACGTAAAAAGTCCCCCTTCTGGTTTCTGAGAGGTATGCACGGTCCACCATTCAATGGGTGCCGTGCAGTTACCCTCACAGTAGTCAGGACTACACGCTTTACCGAGAATCTCCACACCACACGTTGTCGAACTTGTGCAGACGCCACGTTGGCAGTCGCTGTCCAAGTAGGAACAGTCCATGCCAGGACCGGCGACGCACACGCCCAGTTGACAGCTATCTCCTGTTGTACAGAGATTGTCGTCGGCGTTACACGCGCCGCCTTCGTTAATCGGTTCAAATTCGCACTGTCCAGTCGTGGCATTGCAAGTCGCGGAAACGCATTCAGCGTCTTGAAGAGTAGCTGAACAGTTCAGCGTTTCTCCAGGAAGACAAGTGTCGTCCACTCCAGAACAGTGATCATTGGTCGTACAACCGTTGTCGTCAGAACAGTTGACATGCGAAGGCGCTGCATAGGCGAGACAATAGCCAAAGTAACAGCCCGAATGTTCAACGCATGGGAGATCGGGAGCTTCGCAAGCTTCGTTTTCTGGTCGCAGCGCTGCCACACAAGAACTAGAAGCTTCGTCACAGACACCGATTGTACAAGGAGAATCGTAGAGCGTACAGTCTCTCTGCTGCGTGACAAGACATTCTCCGTTGCCACTGCATTCGCCAGTTGGTGCAGAACAATAGACTGTTGGTGTGCAAACGGTTCCGCCTAAAGCTTTGACGTCTTCTGGACAGTAGTCGTTGCCCATTGTGCAGTAGTCGTCAACATCGCAGCCACTCGAATCTGCAGATCGACAGAGAAGTCCGGGGGCGTAAGGTCGGACGCACACGCCAGATTGACAGCTGTCTCCGCTACCAGAGCAGGGACCTAAAGGCGCGCCCTCGAGTAAGCAAGGCGTGGCGTCGGAATAATCATGAATTGTGCAGGATCCGTCGAGTTCACAAAGAACGTACTGACATTGGTTGTCATGGGGCACAAACTCGCAAGGTGAGTAAATGCCAGCTATGCAGGTGCCATTTCCTGAACAAACGTCGCCAAGCGTGCACGCACTGTCGTCGCTGCAGGCGGTTGGCACGTAGCCCACTCCATCGCAACTACCTCCAGACTGACGATTGCACACGTAGGATTCCGTGCAAAAGCCTCCTTCAAACGCAGAGCAATTCTTGGTGGCGGAATACACACACACGCCAGTGTCGCATACTCCAACACCTGCACATGGATCGTTTGGAATGCACGCTGTGCCATCAGGGAGAACGTCGCTGGAACAGCCTCCGGTTGTGGCGTTACATCCAAGAGAGACACGGCAAGGCTCTGTGAAAGTACACTCTGCTCTCACACTGGGTACGCATTCTCCTAGAGCATTACACCGCGAAGAAATTGCACAAAGATCGGTAGCAGACACGCACGAAGAATTGACTGCAACGGGAGTGTGCGTGCACATTTGAAGATTGTCGTTGCATGCATCGAGAGTGCACTCGTTCGAGTCGTCGCAATCCTTAAAGACGCCGAGAACACAGATGCCCTCTGAACAGAGTTCCTCTCCGTTGCAATAGAGACCGTCATTACATCCCGAAAGAGCGGTGTCGTTGGCGATGTAGCTGCACACGCCAGAAGAACAAACCGCCGACTTACACGCGAAATAGGGACAATCCGCCACTGTTCCGCAACTATGACAGTCTTCGTTACCAAGAGTAAGACATCCAATGTCGGGCGAACAATAAGACACGCCACAGTCTAGAGCGTCGGGACAGGCGATAACGGGACCACTCACGCACTGTCCCAATGTACAGGTGCCAGTGGGGAAACACTCGTTACCCATGTAGCAGCCTACGCCGTCAAGTGTATTAACGTCTTCGATGCACTGCGAATTAGAACACATGGACAGAGTGCAAGGATCAGACACTTCGCAATACATCTCAAGAAGAGGAATGGTGCAGGAACCCGCAACACAGGTGCTCAACGTTACACAGCCGTCATTGTAGTAGCAGGGCTCGCCGTCAGGGAGTGGGACACGATAACACCCTGTGACTGGGTCGCAGAGAGGAGGACCGTGACAAGTGAGTTCATAGAGACTGTTGTCGCAAGTGTAGTACTCTTCTCCGATACATACGCCACCATGACAACTGTCGAACGATGTACAAAGGTTGCCGTCGTCGCACGCTGTACCATCATCGACGAACTGAGGATAGCATTCGCCGGTGTGAGGGATGCACACTGGTTGGCGTTGACAAGGAGTCGCTGTTGCGTTAAAAGGACAAACGATTGAAGACGAAAGATTGGCAAGGCAAACGCCGGCTCCATTGCAACTCCATGATGTACAGAGATCGCCGATGTTGCAAGGCGATCCGACGTTACTGTGAACAGGCGAGCACACTCCTCCAGCACAAGTGTACTCTGGCGTGCACTCTGTGGGAGCAGGGCAACTAACGTTCACGGTTGAACAAAGACCAGTCGACGTGCAGTGACCGTTTACCTGACAAAGATCAGAGGAAGTGCAGGATCCACCAATGTTCCTTGGTACAGCAATGCACGTGGGTGCTCCAGAAACAACTTGACATGTATAGTCGAGACAGTCTGTGCTCGCAGGACACGCGAATGGTACACCAGAGCAAACGCCTCCTGAGCACTGATCGTTTACAGTGCAGAGATCATTGTCGTCGCATGGCGTACCCACTAGAGGAGTGAATACGCAGCCAAGACCCATTGTACATGAGTCGGCCGTGCAGACGTTGTGATCGTCGCACGATTCAGGAATCAAAGTAACGCAGACGCCAGAGTCCGTGCAATAGTCGTTGCGCGAGCACGCTTGATCAAGACCACAGCTTGTTCCAGCCAAAAGAGCATTGTACGTGCACATGCCTGCAATGCACGTCGCTACCTGACATGCTGTTGAATCACAGTCGCTGTCCACTGTGCACACCGTGCAACTAGAAAGCTGGGTGTGCACGCAACCTTGAACTGAATCACATTCATCATAGGTACAAGGATTGCCATCGTCGCAGTCGAGAATAACCGCTCCTGGATAACAGAGACCATCTGAGCCGCAAGCGTCGCCAACAGTGCATACATTCGAGTCATTGCAAGCACTATTGGTTCTTGGTGTTGTAATGCAACCTTGTTGTGGATCGCATGAAGCCAGTAGACAAGTGTTGTTCGTTGTGCACGAAAGCGGGGAACCATGTACACAGACCCCACCCAGGCAATATTCCTGACCATCGCAAAGATCTGTGTTCAACTGACACCGAGTATAGTCGTCAACCTGTTGAGCGACGCAACCGCTTGCATCTTCACTGCACGTGTACAATGTACACTGCGTTGAGAATTGAGCACAATTCAAATCAGTGCCTGTGCATTCACCAGATATCGTGCATGCATCGTTCACTGTGCAGTCAAGACCGTCACTACAAGAAACTCCAATATTCGACGGAATGCTTACACACTGTCCCCGCTGACAAGTGCTCTCCGTACATTGACCATTGTGCGCGCTGCAATCCAAGGGTGTGCCAGAACACGTGCCAAATGAACAGACGTCATTTACTGTACAAAGATCACCGTCGTCACAAGGCGAAGACACGAGAACAGCCGTCCATTCACTTGTACTCGAATTCGACTGGCAACTAAGACATGGATTGTAGGGATTAACGTCTCCAGAGGAGTAACACTGACCGCCGATAAGACAGTAACCTGCCGCGATAGCGTGATTACAGGGGTCGCCGCTTCTTTGTACGCACGTGTCCACTGTACACGGAATGAAATCATCACAGATTCGAGGAGCCGTCACGCAGCCTTGTCCGTCGACACAGACGCCGTTCAACTCGCAAACGTCTCCGTTTTGACAAGGCTTTCCTTGGAGGTACTTATCTGCACAGCGACCTGCTTCCAAGTTGCAGTATTGCATATCGCACTCCGATGTTACAGGACAATCCAGTGTAGCGGTAATGACGCATTGACCGTTACTACACTGACTCTCTGCAACACATGGGTCGTAAAAAGCTCGAGAAGAGTCCATGTAGATTTCAAAAACGCAAGGGCTGCCATTGAGCACGCTGGCATTGAACACACATTGGCCGTACTCTTCACTGCAAGAGTCTTGAGTGCAGGTGTTCTGATCATCGCAGAAAATCTGTGTGCCCACACAAGAACCCGTGCCATCACAGTGATCATCGCGGGTACATTTTAGTCCATCGTTGCAGAGAGTCGACGTGTTATAGTTGAACACCTGACATTGACCAAGAGTGCACACTGCGGAATTGCACTGCGTCAGATTCAAATTGTCCATGCAGTCTTGCGTTGTGTTACAAGGAAGACCCGTGCAAAATTCATCAATCTGTCCGTTGCAATTATCGTCGATGCCGTTGAAGCAGATCTCTGGCACAGGCGTCACGGCGCCGACACAAGTGATTACTGGCGAAGGTCCTGCTCCATTGCAAGAGTAGTTACCTGGAGTGCAGGCACCAAGACCGCCTCCACATGGACCCACTGAATTTGCGACGGGAGTGAACACGCAAGCAGCTTGCGCGTTACTACAGCTGTCCGTGGTGCACGATGAAGCGTCATTGCACACCACTGGCGTCCCAGAAATCTTCAAACCGGTGGCGGGATTACAAGTCTCCACTCCATTGCAAAAAAGACCATCGTCGTAGTTAATGGCAGGTCCACGAACGCACACTGTTGTTGAGTTGACCGCCGCTGCACAAGTATCCGAGTAGCAATAGTTCGAGTCGAACCGACACGGCGAACCCACGCTCAAATAGGTTGGCGTGCACAGTCCATTGAGATCCGAGCATGTGGTGTTCACCTTGCAAGTGTTGTCGCTTGTCTGCACGTCGCAGACATAGCCACTAGGCTGCACCGCATTAGGAGAGCACGCTGCAGTACTTCCTGTGCAGTAGTCGTCGATATCGCAAGCACCGATAGAAGGTCTACAAAGGACCGTGCTATTGTAGAAAGGAAGTATGGTGCACAATGCAGTCGAGCCATCGCAGAAAGAGTTGGGCATGCATACGCCAGTGGATGCACTGCAAATGAACGACGAAGGACGGAAGACGTTGACAGGACAAGCGGCATCTACGCCAGTGCAAGTTTCAGCTGTATCACAAACACCTGCACTCGGTCGACACACCACCGACGAATTATAGAGCACCTTAGAAGGACAGGTCGGTGTCGCGCCGTCGCATCGTGCATTGCTTTCACAAGAACCCGTCGAAGCATTGCATACAACGCCATTGGCAGTGAGGATGTCGGTGGGACAAAGAGCCGAAGAGCCCGAGCAGTATTCGTCTGGATCACAGCCTCCTTGAGACGGATTACAAATGACCGACGAATCCAAGAAGACATTCGATGGACAAGCCGTCGACAGACCAGAACAGGTTTCTACTTGATCACACACGCCAGCAGAAGCGCGACACACTGTACCGTTGCTTGCATAGGCGTCGGCGGGACATGTAGGGTTGATGCCATCACATGTCTCAGCAATGTCACAAAGATCAACGATAGGCCTACAGACGGTTCCATTTGTTGCATAGAAGTCCGCTGAACAGCTCGCCGACGTTCCGCTGCAGTACTCGGGAATATCACAAGCGCCCGATTGATTTCTACAGATGACCGTGTTTTGTTTGAACGCGTCCGCGGGACAGACGGGCGACAAGCCGCTGCACGTTTCAGCGACATCACATACATCTGCCACGGGCCTGCAGACAAATCCACTTGCTTGATAGGTGTCAGGAGGACAGGCCGGCGACGAACCACTGCACACCTCTGCGCTATCGCATCCTCCAGAAGCAGGCCTGCACGTTGTCGACGGACCATAATAGCTGTCGGGAGGGCAGGAAGCGTTATTGAACGTGCAGAATTCAGGAGCGTCACAGAGATCCACTGAAGCACGACACTGCACAGAAGGACCGGCGAATACATTGGCAGGACACGTCGATGACGTACCAGTGCACTGCTCTTGTACATCGCATACTCCAGCCGAAGCACGACACACTACACTCGATGGCGCAAATGCGTCGGCTGGACAAGCTGTGGTGATGCCATTGCATACTTCTGCGACGTCACAAATACTAACGTTTGCCCGACATACAGTTCCGCTTGGCTGATAGAGATCCGTCGGACAGCTTCCTGAAGAGCCCGTGCAAAATTCCGCGGCATCGCAAACAGACACGGCGGCACGACAAAGCGACGTCGAAGGCAGAAAAGCATCGCTTGGACACGACGCATTGTTGAACGTACAGAATTCTGCGGGATCACAGATGCCCGTGGAAGCGCGACACTGTACCGAAGAAGAAGAGAAGACGTTCGCCGGACAAGAATACGATGATCCTGTGCAAGTTTCCTGTGGATCGCAGATGCCTGCACTTGGACGACACACCACCGAAGACGAGGCAAAACCATTGGCGGGACATGTTACGGCGGAACCACTACACACTGCAGCGGTATCACAAAGATCACTGGTGGCACGACAGACTGTTCCCGCCGTTTGAAAGGTGTCCGACGGACAAGTTGTCGCACTTCCCGTGCAGAACTCTGCCTTGTCACATGGGCCTGTGATGTTTCTGCACATGGTGGTAGATGGAGCCAGTGCATTGGCCGGACACGTGGACGTTCCACCTGGACACGTCTCGGCTAGATCACAAGGACCAGCTGACACGCGACATACTTGATTCGCAGACGCTGCTACATAGGAACACAGTGAAGAACAGCAATTCGTCGACACACCGTTCACTCCTGTGCCAAGATCACAGTCTTCTCCGGGATTTACAACACCATTGCCGCAGCAACTTGGCGACGTGATGTACCGAGTGAAGATGTAGGCTTCTCCTGTGGTGTTGCAGTACACTGAAGAGATATAGACAAGGACAGTGCCAGTGAACGTTGTATTGAAGGTGAATGTTGTAGCAGTCATCGAAGCGCCCACGCCTGCCACACCTGAGACGTTGACAACAGTGTAGCTGAGAGCGAAGTTATTGGCAATGCCTGTGAGATTCAAGCCTGTGCTCGTCATGAGCACGTTGGTTGTGCACGATGACAGAGTTACGTTCTTGGTGTAGAGATAGGGCATGATGGGCGCTTGACAGTCGGTCGTACAACATGATCCGAGCATGCCATCAATCGATCCAGCTTCGCAGTACTCTCCAATTTCAAGCTTACTGTTACCGCATATTGGATTGCACGTTGTTGAACGATTTCCGGTTTGATAGATTGTACAGTCCGACGGTCCGGTGTTAGCAGCTGCAGGTTGATAAGAATTAACTGTTTGACCCGTTCTATTGCACACCGTTACGCATACATTAGATAATACATAGCAGAGATAGCACTGAGAAAATCTATTGATGTACACCGCAGAGAAACACCATGAATATCCGCAGTCACAAAAAGAAGTGTATTTATCTGCCGGTGCGACAGTACAGATGAGATTGGTGACGCCAATGTACGGTTCTTGGGAGAAAGTAGAAAACGCAGGTAAGTATATCTGTCGTGTATAATTGTACGTAAAACCGCAAAATACTACGTTAAGATAGACAGTATAGTTTCCAATCCAAGGTCGAGAAAACGTTAGACCGCTTGCATTGATGTTCATGCTTACATTACCAAAAGCCGAGTTCGGTGGAAAGGTGTGACAATCCGTGGGTCCATAGCTGACGATGTTGTAATTCACTCCATATTGATTGAATGAAGTAAGTTGCAGATCCGAGTAGGTGATAGTTTGGGATATTGTTGGTTGAAAGATGGAAAACTGTGGATCGTTGTTGCCAATGTCGTCTGCCGTTCGGGATTGGCATGTGTATTCGCCACAACACATAGCGAATTCACATGTTTCACCAGGATTGATGATGCCGTTTCCACAGGAGTTCATGTAGACATATCGTGTTACTGTGTAGAAGGTGTTCGTCGCCGCACAAATGGTTGTCGTGAGTACAAGAGTTACATTTCCCGTGAACAATGTATTGAAGATGATGTGCGTTGCATTGTTTGTCGCCGTGACTCCTGGAAGACCTGTGACGCTGGTAACTTGAAAGCCCGCGACGAAATTCGATGTTCCACTGAGCGCGAGCGATGGATAATCTTGTGCGACACTACTACCCACCGAAACTGAGACCACTGGAAGAATTGTCGTGGTGGGCAGCGTCGAAGAAGACGTGTTCTGACAGTTGCTAAAGCAACACGACCCCACAGTGACAGGATCGTCGCATATTTCACCTGCATCGAGAATTCCATCACCGCATACAGGGGCGCATGTACACGCGAGTGGAGAAGCGGTAGTTCCTCCACACGTTGGCGAAGTACATGAGGCCGTGTTGTATATGGACGCAGCAATGGTAAACGATCGAGGTTTTGTGCTACGCAAATCCGCGCAAGCACGAGCACATGTTGTGTAGCCCGAATAACAGGTAGGATTCAACAGCGAAAGTCTAAATGATTGAACACAAGGCTGCAGAAAACAGTCGCATCTGTTCGCTTGATCAATTGTAGTAACAGTCTCGCTCGCACAATAGGCCTGGCTGTTGGCTTGTGTCGCAGTGCATGTAGAATAGGCAGTGTTTGTAAGCGTGCGCGTAAAGAACAGGCTACTGTTGGTGGCGTTACAATACGTGACTGCGAGTACCACTACGTAGGTTCCTGCCCATCCATTGACGAAATTCAAACGATTTAGTGTGTTGTCATAGGTGAAACTGGGCGGCGTTATAGCGGGGGCATAACTGAAGAAATCTGGAGCTGCACTGACAACAACGTAGCGCAGAGGATAATTAGCACCTGTGGTCATCAGCTGCAGGGTCGTGGAAGTCAAATAGGTATTCGCTGACGCAGGCACGGCAACAGTTAGAGTAGAAGGCGAGGTGTTGATCATATTGGCTGGCGTTGCAGTAGTGCAGTTGGTTAGACAACATCCTCCGTATGCAGATGAGTCGCATTGCTCCCCTGGATCCATTACGCCATTGCCACAGGAATTCATTGTGACGATACGTGTGAAATTGAAGGCAACGTTGGTGGCTGCGCAAAACACCGCGGTGAATCGAATCGTCGCTGTTCCTGTGAAAACCGAGTTAAAGTAGACGTTCGATGTATCGGCCGTGGCCGACAGACCAGCGATGCCGGTAATGCTAACGACTTGCATGAGCACGGGGAAGTTCGACGTTCCAGTGAGCTGAAGTGTGCTTAGCGTTTGAGTCGCAGAACTTGTGAGCGTCATCGATGCGCTAGCTACGATGTTTGTGGTTGGCGTTGTGGTATTTTGACAGTTCGTTGTACAGCATGCTCCAGGAACGTTTGTGTCGCATACTTCCGTGGTATCTTTGATGTTGTCTCCGCATACAGCAGGGCACGTGCAACCAATATTGTTTACAGCATTGCACGTATTTACGACAACGCTACAGTCTATGTCCTGACTGGCCAAGAGCGTAAATGAAACGGGTTTAGGGGACCGTACATCACTGCATGCCTGTCCGCAAGATAGATAACCATTATAGCACGTAAGCGCATTGAACCTAAAAGACGTGCGACATGTCTGTAGAGAACAATCACAACGTGAACGATCAAGCGGTCCTGAAGTCGGAGAACAGAACACCTGTGACGCTCGTATACCCGACGTGGAGCAGGTACCGTAGTTTGCGTTGGTCAGTGAACGAGTGAAGATGAGACTTCCTCCAGTGGCCGTACAATAGGTAGAAGCAATGGTGACGATGTAGGTACCTGCCCAGCCGTTGACGAAATTCAGACGATTCAACGCATTGTCGTAGGTGAACACTGGAGCAGTGGTGGGAACGAAGGTAGTGAACGAAGGCAGAGCACTCACTACACTATAGGAGAGTGGATAGTTTGTTCCCGAAGTCACTAGCTGCAGTTGTGTTGCAGTTAGATAGGTAAGCGTCGATGCTGCAACAGCAACTGTCAACGTTGAAGGCGAAGTATTGATGACATTCGACGATGTAGCGTTGAGACAGGTGGTCAAGCAGCAGCCACCAGCAGTAGTGTTGTCACATTGTTCTCCAGACTCGACAATGTTATTTCCGCAGACAGCTTCAGTTCTTTCGATCGCCAATGAAAAGAGCAGCAATGGCAGGAGAAAATACGACAACGTCGAAAATATGGATTTTCGACCTTGCATTTTTTTTCCTTTAGGTTTACAGTGAAAAAAAGTGAAGGGTGTTATAACTATGTGGTTTCAACAGGAACTTGTTTTTTTTTCTCTCGAAGAAGAAGAANNGAAGAAGAAGAAGAAAAAAAAACAATTCTCTTGTAAATGTCCTGCTACTACGACGATCAAGGCTGGTTGAAGACCACATCGTTGCGCATTGCCAAAGATGAAGTCGACGCACAGAAATGGCGTGACTACGTTGATACTCTTTGCTGCCTAGTAAACTATATCAATGAACGCCACCGCATCAGAAATCTCTGTAAAGTGCACATTCAGACGCGTATCAACGAGGAAAGAAGGAGACGCAAAGAACAACTCGTTAATCGGCGAGTACTTGAGGGTCAGCGTGCAACGATTGAAAAGGAAATCAACGATCGTCTTTTCAACGACCTTTCCTACAAGAAATGCATTCTCGTACTAGTGAACGACGCTATCCAAAACTACGTACGAGCAACAATGGCAATGACCACGGGTTTCACCACTGTGGGATATGTTGTTGGAGCGATCAATCATTTTATTAGAAGTTGCGCGTTCACACGAGAAAAACACAACGATCTTTTGAACTTCATTGGAGAACGCCTAGAGAAACTCTTCTACATTCTCCGTGAATTGAAGAAAAACAACTGTGACTTTATTGACGTTAGAGCACTGTCCAAGACCTACGAAGAGGAAGCGTTGAAGCTCTATATGACCGATGAATTTCTGGCATTTCAAGCCAGAAGAAATGCACGACGTGCCGTCTGGAGACAAGAAGGAGTACTGGCGTGTCCAATGTTAACGCACGAACAATCATTTGCCATCGATCTTTTCTTCGATGGCACGACATCACCTTGGGAAACACGCACTGCCACGGCGTGCACACTTTGCACTCTTATGCATAAACTTTTGGTTCTTTAGTCGGTGCGTTGTCGGGTTAATCTTTGCGTCTGTGCTTGTGCTTCGGCTTGACGTTTTGAATAGTAGGTGCCGTCGTTGGTAGACCAAGGTTGAATGTTCATGTACGCGAGTACCTGCTCTACAAACTGTTCGTAGGGAATAACGTCTTCGTGATAGGCCGTCGTAAGATGATCCACTGTGGTAATTGGATTTGTACTGAATTCGACGACCACCGTGGTATTGCTGATGACATTGTTGACCGTCTCTCGAAGTCGTTCGTTGTCGAGTTCGTCGTCGTCATCGTCTTTGGCGCTATCATTCTCTTTTTTCTTAAAGCTCTTTTCGGTGTCTTCGCCAATGACGCTTGCGACTATCTTTCCATTGAAAAGCATGGAAAGTGGACGTGTTAACAGGTACTGTGCTTTCTTACAGAACGCAACGATCGACATGTTCAAGAGATTCAGGTACATTTCCACACCCACGGCAGTACGATGAATCTGATCGTCTTTTGGCAGACCGAGCGCCTCCTGGAACTTCTGTTCAATACGCACGCACATGTTGTAGAGTTCGGCAGGTGATTCATAACGCAATGCAGCGTCCAATCGCTGACCTGCGGGCTCAACATAAATGTCTGCGAGAGGATCGCCATACTTGAGTTTGTCTTCTGCTGCAGACGACGACGAAGAAGAAGAAGACATTTCTTGTCGTCGTGCCTTTGCTTCGTGGAGAGCTTCACGCGTTGCCTGATTCCTTCTTTCTTCTGACGTATGGAACACACGTGACATTGGCTCGCTTCCCAGGCCAGCGGAGACGGCCGCGCTATTTGCAATCGTTTGAGTGACACGACGATCCGAAGTGCCTGCGGCGAGTACACCAAATGCATCGGCGGACTGACTGAACATGGGCACAGGATGACCTCGATGATGCGACACGGTGAGAAAGTCCTGCCATAGCTTTTTGTACTGTCGAAGTTCTTCAAGACAGAGAGCAATCGAAGACATCGACATGCCTTCGTCGTTGGGAGGGATGACACAGAGGAACTGAGCAAGTTCTATGAGTCTTTTCGTCTCGGGTGAGATATTAGCAGCGTTTCTCAGTCCAACCTTGTACTCCATTTGAAAGTGTTCGTTGTATTGCATGGTCACGGTAATGAAGTCCCAAGGAAGTACCACAAGAGTGTAGGCTCCTTTGATAATCGTTGAAGGAGCAATAGATACACCGGTGAAACCGTAGACGATCCACTCTTCGATCATCTTGGTAATGGCTGGATAGAGTTCCTGATCGAAGAGTTGTTTGTCTTCGCCAGTAGTCGTGTCAAAAGAAAAGGTCTTTGTACCGCTCACCTTAATATTGATGCCTGAACGGAGAATGTACATTTTGAATCGACTCACTGCAGTACTGACCATGGAATTTGTGGTGTAGATATGCAGAATATCCTTCAAGAGGCCAATGTCCAACTTGACCACGGGCCTATCCACGCTCATCGACGAACCCATTTGGATTGCGTCCATTACGGACGATAGTAAATGTTCATTGGCTGCCATTCTTCTTCGTACTTCCAGACGAATGAATAGTCTATGTAGATCCTTTTTCTTATGTATACATAGTAACTAGGTTTTTCCAGATTTAGAGCATGTGAAGAGTCGCCGACGCTAAACATCGAATAGGTCTTTTTTTTCTTCTCTCACTGTCTGCCACTGCTACTTCTACTACGAAATGTCTTCTGAAGTCGTCACGCCGGCTGATATATACTGGAATGCCGAGTCCACTGCAAAAAAGGGCATCGCCAAGGTCGGCAAGAAAGTTCTCAATGCCGGACGAATGATCAATGGAATTTTCGTTCCTGAAAACTGGTGGCACGTGCTCACCATGATGATGACCACGGGTCTCTGTGTTTTCACTGCTTTCACGGTGAGCACGATCGTGCGAGGTATCTACGGCGACTCGTGGATTGGCGCTGTGGCGATCGGCGCAATCTTTGGTGTGATGACGATGATGGCATCGGCATTTTCAGTGCGCGGTCAAATGCCCGTCTTTGGTCTCGAGGGCATTCTCATCGGTCTTGCTCCGATAAAGGGCAAGGTCAAGAAGGGTCGTTCCATTCGTTCGGGACTGCACTTTCTTCCTGCTCTTCTCATGCTCATCACTTTGCTCGGTGCAGGCTACGCGAGTGCAGGCATCTCCAAGGCGATTCTCGGTGCCAACTACGACAATGCCGCCAAGGTACCCAATCCCGCCTACAACGATGGCCAGGTGTTCTTCATCGAGTACTTTGGCACGACCATCTACTACCTGTTCGTCCATCAAATGACCTTGCGTGGCGCGCGCTTCGAGTACGTGGCAATTCTCACTGGGTTCTACTGGACTGCGATGCAAGCAATTGGCTACGACATTTCTTCGGCGTCCTACAACTTCGTCTACTGGTTGACCGTGAACACTGTTGGCTTTACTTCGAACTTTTGGGTTGGTTGGTGGATCTACCTCGTTGCTGCTCTTGCCTCCGTTGCCACTGTTATCGCCTTCAACTGGCTTCTCTTTTTCTTTCACAACTCGGCAATGAGTCGAGGCAAGCACTATGCTTCTGCTTAACCTGCAATAAAGTAACTGTATCCTCCGAACGTCTTCCTACTGAACTGCATGCAAAAGGTATCGATGTAGCTGACGGTGCTAGAGATATCGAACTGTTCAATGCGATTCTCTATGCCTGGACTCGTCTTTTCTCCGATGGTCACGAAGACGACAATGTTAGTTTGTGCGGTGCTATTTGCAGGCGTTTGACGAATGTTCGTGCGACCGTAGACGTTGAGAACGAGAGGAGACGATTCAACGTGGCTATAACCTTCGTGATGTTGCCGGCGTCGAAAGGTGGCAAGATAGTCGGGATCTCCATTGTAGTTGCTGTCTTGATCGTAGTCGCAGTAGGAAAGAATGTTGTAGCCGTTTGCACGCACGAACTCCTCGCTTTGCATGAGAGCGTTAAAGCTCTCTTCGGTGTAGGGCAAGAGTGTTAATTGTAGGTGAAGTTCAAGGCGACGAAGAGAGTCAACGCGAACATAGAACATCAGCGCGCCTGTCATCAAACAGGCAAGAAGAAAGAGGACAAGCAGGGGCCGTTTATTGATCAGCATTTCCGTTTCGCAAGTTCCTTCGAGAAATTTCGATTTTTTGCATAGCAACTTCTACATAGAGGTTGATATTCGGCGAGAATATCAATAATGGCGTCACCTGATTGGTCGCTTGCAATTTTTGCAGAATAGACGGCTGGTTGGCTGCACAATGTCGCCGCACAGCGTGCATGCAGTAGCTCGATGGATGGCGACAATCGCGACTCAACAAGAGCAATGGCAGGCCACGGTCTTCTTTTGTGATCCAAGTTCAAGGCGGCAATACAAACGTGTACTTCACTGTCTACGAGCACTCTACAGAATGCAGAAAGTTCATCGCCATTGCAAAAGAACTGCGCTTCATCGATAAACACGTGAGTGAAGAGATCGGCGATGAGTTGTTGAGCGTACGTCAGAGAGAGACCATCGACGAACGTCGCTCTGTGACGTTGCATCTGTTCTCTTGGACAGATTGCACCAGCGTCATGATCCTTACTCATTGTCGGCGCAATGATGATCGACTTGCCCAAGCATTTTTGAAAACGAGAGCAGAGTTCAGTGCTCTTACCGGCGAACATTGGTCCAGTGATAAGGGCAAGTAGAGGATGATCGTCATTACGTGACATGAGGGGAGGGGGATTTTTTGTTATTTTTTTTTCTCTTCTGTCTTTCTTAATTTGCATTTATTTTCGTAATCCACTCGGAAAGACTAGTACCAAAGTCGGAGAACAGACCGGAATAGACACTGTCGTTCAACCAAGAGTCGATCATGTCAGCAGGAGCAACTGATTTTTCAGAGTATGTCATGTTGACGTTGCAAGAAAAAGGAACCATGACAGCTGGAGCGTCGTTTCCATCGTCGTCGTCATTGTCATCCAGATGAGTGAGAAGAGATTCGCCTCTTGCTGAAGAAGGAATCGATGTAGTGAGGAGATTGCAATCGTTTTCGCTGTCGTCAAAAAGAAAGGGAACTTCCTGTGGACTGACTTGATTATGAAGGAGTGTCTCGCTGGCATTTGGCTCATCGAACGAAGTGAAAAATCCAATCTTCCTGAGCAAACGCATGCAATGCATGACAAGTGTGTCGGCGTTGGAGACTTCTGCAGTGACCGCTTCAAAACGAGCAAGTGTTTTGTCTTCCATATTGACGACATAGAGAGAACTGCGATGGGAAATGTAATGCCGGAGTTGATCGTTGTCGAAGACGAGAGTATGACGTTTTGTTAGGTCTGTGTCGTCAAGAGAATAGGTGCGAACGATCTCATTGCCAAAGAAAGACAAATGATCAGGCGCCAAAGAAAAGGCTGCCTTGGGGTTGACGTCCAATGGGAGAATGACCGTGGGGCTTCGCGACCATGCCATGATCATGCGACGGTCTGCAACGCAGAGAAGAGTAGACTGGTTGTCGATCAAGCGAAGCAGCGGTTCCACGGAAAAATCCCTGAGCTGCGGGTGAAATACCCATTGATTGTGTCGGGAACGCGATGAACCAATTCGAACGACGGAAAAGAGATTGTCGTTCTTCTGCTTGACAACGACGCAGACTCCGCCATTGGGATAGGCCACGAGATTCGTGGCGAATCGATGGTCTTGAGGAGGTCGAAGTGTTGTAGTCGCCGAAACGTTGAAGCCACTGTTCAAGTTGACATAGTAGCTGGTGAGTGTCGTGGACCGAAGCACCGAAAGACGGAGAAAGCCATAGGCGGTGCAGCCAGTAAGCGCAGCATTGACAATCGAGGAGTCCTCGTATCTAAAGACGACGCGAAGTGTTTCACAACAGACAACTAGAATGCCCCATCGAGGTTGAACAACAAGTATGTACGACTGAAAGAAGGAGAAGCGCGTAGTTGCATCCGCTAGCTCGACAATCTCCGAAGGGAGTGCCTGCGTTCCCGTGAAAATAAGATCGAATGACATAATGACAAAAAAGGACCTAGTCGTTTTTTTCTTTTTTTCCACAAAGAATAAAAAAGTGTGCGCGAAAATCTCAATACTGCAATGTATATTAATTTAAAAGAAAAAGGTGAAAAAATTAACATACTGGTTTCGCACCTCTTGATAATCCGGGAGTATTTTAAGTTGCTTTTTCTTTTTTTTTCCTGACGACACNNACGACACCAAAGAAGAATGATCGGGGGGAATCTCATTGAAGTGGTGGCGAGTCTCGCTGCCTTTGGCGTTGCCACGCCACTCTTCACGTCCGTCTATGTTTTGAAAAGACTGCGCACTATTGAACAGTCTCCTCAATACGATCCTGAACTCTATGCTGCAGAGTATGGTTGGCGTTTTAACATCGCATGGTTCATGCCCTGTCTGATCGTGCCCATTCTTTTCACGTGCGTCTTCACGGAAATCTACGAATCGTTGGACATCACAGATTCAGCTGTGTCAGTGCTCAGCCTTTGCTGGGTATATTTATTGTTGATGACACTTTGGGTGTTCGCGCAATACATTTTCTCAACCTATAGGTGGCTTGCCTACTTGCTCTTGGCGGGCGCTCTCGTTGTCACTGGTGTTGAAGTTGGCTACGTCTTTGTGACGCTGCATTCTACGCACTGGTATCATCACATCTCTTGGCTGTTCTTTTTTCCTCCGGTGTTCGCTCTCATTTCAACTTATCGATCGAACATCTACCGCGACACGACACATGAACTCGTTTCAGCGAGACCGATTACCGCAGCGTCCAAACCACAGACTATTCAGTCAGGCCCGATGGCCAGGAGCAGTGGCGGCACTGGTTTTCTTAATTTTCTCACTCGCACCTGAACGAGTCACCGCCTTGCCCGAACGCCATCAACTGGTGGTCTTCGCCGTGGACGGTTTCGTCTCCAAGACAGTTCTCGCTGCACACATGCCTCTTCTACAGAAATTCACACAACTCGGTGGCGTCACCACAACAATGCGCACAACAGACTCCATGCATTCATCTTCGGCCGGCTGGATATCCATATTCTATTCAGCGTCACCTTCGGAATTCGGCTGCAACGATCGCGGTTGCGACAGTGTTCCCCGATTCAATCCCAACGATCGGTCTTTCCTGGACATCCTCGAGGAAGACCACGAATACGCCAGCATCATCTTCTCGGAGAATCCTCGTGTCTTCTCCAACATTCTCGAGAGAGACGATGGCGAAGTGCGCGAGGCAGATCTCTGTACACGACAGCTTTTCGACTCCGTGCGTTCTGCGCATCTACCTCAGACAGACAGGCGAATCGTTGTCGTTCATCTATCGTGCTTAGACCGTCTTGGCGCAGTGAGTGGCTACACTTCGTACAACTACTTGGATCGTGTACACTGCTTAGACAATGAGCTCAGTTCGCTTGCCATGCAGCTCTGGGATCACGCGCCAAATACCACCACCTTCCTGCTTACGTCAAATCACGGAGGTTCAGGCTTCACACACACCCAATTCAACTTGCCAACGATCAATGTGCCCTTTGCTGCCTGGGGCTATGGATTCAAAAAGCACGCGCACTTCATGGGCAAGTATCTTTTAACGCAGCAGATAGCACCCACCCTCTTCACTGCCTTGAACATCAGCAATGATATACCCTTAACTTGGTTGGAAAAGCCGATGTCCGACGACGTGTACTCCACAGAGGAAGGAGGCTACGCCATACAATACGAAGTGGAACGCCTGCTTCCCGAAGAGATCGTTATCGATAGACAACAATGCTTGCCACCGTTTTCAACAAGTCATCATGTAGTGCGACAGGCCTATATTGGAATGGGCGTCATCTTTTCTCTACTCTTGTTCATCAGTTTATTCACAGTTCATTAAAATATAGCAGGTCTATGGACGCGCCCGTTCATGTGTCCCGAGGTTTCAAGAAAGTGCATGGACGTCGATGACATTGGTGCTTTGGGAGGTCGATGCTGTGACACGGATTGAGGTTGAGAAGAGTACGTTCCATGTTTGTAGGCTCGTTGTGGCGACGGCGAACGTATGATGTGATCGTCGTTGCGAGACGAAGGCATCTGTGGATCGTATTCAGGATAGCGCGGACCTCTTTGTCTTTTCTGAGCATTCCTGTGGATTTCGTGATAGCGCTCAAAAGATGGGAGTGGAGGAAGCGACGACGACGACGACGCAGATGAAGATGACGCAGATGAAGAGATTGAAGGTGGAAGATAGCGAACATCTTCGTGATAAGTGTCGTTGGATTTTGGCGTCGGATCAACACTGCTGTGCGAGCGTTCATAGGCTTGCCACTGTCTTTCCGCTTGATGGTATTCGTCGCGGGGTTTTCGCCACTGCGATAGACAATCAAGGGTTTTGACGCTCGGTAGTGCATTCATTCTCCCGGTGAATGCATCGTGTTTGTACACCGCGTCACTTGGTCGAGCATGAGAATACATGAACTCTCGGAACATTCCATCAATGAACGTGTAGATTTCTCGGATCGTGTGATAGATTGCACATGTTGTCAGTCTGTCGATGGTCTCCGCCCATTCGCTGTTTGGACGCAAGAACATGTCGCTACCTGTGTAGCTCATGAAAATATGGGTGATGATCGTGCGTATTGTTGTACGCGATGTCAACACAGGCGTATAGACTGCGTCACCGTGCGTCATGAAGAACTGTGAATACCTGGAACTTCCGTTCATGAGATTCTGAGGAGGATTGCCCGTTGCAATAACCGTCCACACTTCGTCGTCGCATACGTTCATACTGTTCGTGTAGGCAGTGTACACGTTGTTGCGAAAGATCTGTGCGCTCTTGTCACTCGAGGTGATGCGCCGATCCTGTTCAAAGTAGACGACACACGGCTGATTGATCTTCGCCTTGGCATAGGCGTCTTGGATGTAGCTTGGCGTAGACACATTCTCTCTGACGGCAATGATGTTCACTGCATGCTCCGCACACAAGGTAACGAGAGCCGTTGTTCTTCCAGAGCCCGATTGGCCAAAGTTCAACAGAAAGCGTTTGGGAGAGACGCGTGAAGGCCACGCCTTGCGATTCTTCATGTAGTTTACAACGTTGTTGGTGAACCAGGTTTTCATGGCATCGTGAATGTTCATTTCGACAAGGCGATCGGCTGTCCAACGAATATTGGAGTCGCGCGGATGTTGAATCACAGAAGACGCCAGTGCAAACGATTGAAATGTTGAGTATTCGTACCTGTGTGATGGCGCACCCACAGACGACGAAGGTTGCACCGACAACAACTGAGAAGCGCTTACATCGCCGTTGTCATTATGATGAACATTGTTGACGTCGTCGTCGTCTCCAAGATCAAAGACATCATCGTCATCATTGTCGACGTCTTCTTCGTAGCTTCTTCGCTTCAATGACATTCTGCTGGTGTGGAGTGTTTTTTTTTGAGTGTACCAACGCGGAAAAATCTTTAAAAATAAATTACCAAGAAAAAAAAAGAAAAACAAAAGGAAGGAAAAAAAAGAGAAATATTTTCAACGTTCATCCAATGATTGGCGGCATCGATAGCCCAATCTACACCAATTTTGCCCGGCACCTCTACCGGGTGAGAATCAAAGGCACCAGCCTGCAAAATGTCTATCCGACCATTGAACTTGCCTATGCAGCTGGCTTCCTCGGCAAGGAGAAACCCTACAACGATGTTTGGATCAAGATCGCCGTCGAGGGCTACGACGAAAAGTTCCTGTTCAAGATCAACACGTCGGACAAAGACTGGTTCAAGGATTTGAACGAGCGTGTCGCCTCTCGTCTCGGCAAACCACACGTCACCGTCGTGTTTCAAGGCGAAGCCTTGAACGAATACACCCTCTACAAGATCGTGCATTCAAATCACTCCAACGTCTACTCCGTCGAGTATCGTCAAGCGAACATCCCTGTGTTCAAGCCGACGTCCGCATCATCTTCGTCGTCGACCGTGTTGCAACGTCTGTCGATCAGTCAGACCGATTTTGCCTCGATCATTCAAGGCTTCTTGGAAAACGCGCTCACCGATCTTTCCAAGCAAGTGAGCTCTGGACAGAGCTTCTCAATCGAAGAGTGGATCGAAGGCTTCTCTGCAATGTCCAAGGAAGAGGTCTTCGACTTCATCTTCAACTACTACAAGACCTACCAGCTGCAGATCAACGGCACTCCCTACCGTCTCATGGACATTATTGCCCAGCAACAGCCTCCGGTTAACGTCTCTCACGTCGCCAACACATTCGTCGGCATTTCTCGTGCGTTCACCTCGATCATCCTCGACAACTTGAACGCCAAACGCTCTCTGCAGCACGACAAAAAGGCTGCTGCATCGCTGCTTCGCTCTTCGATCAAGATGTTTGCCGCTCAGTATACAGCACGTCTCGTCGACTTGCTGTCTTTCCCTTCGTCGTCATCTTCGACAGGACAACGTGAACCTCTCGACGACGACGACAACGATCAAGAAGAAAGAGACGAAGGAGAAGAAGAAGATGTCGCTCAACCAATCGCCACTGAACTTCGTTTCATCGGTGTGAAGTTCAACGTTCCTCTGCCGTCTCTGAGTGGCACGGCAAACCGTCTTCGCAACGCAAAGAACTCTCTCGTCAATGCAACGTCGAAGAGCAAGTACGTGGAGTTCTCTCTATCGCCCGCAGCCTCCATGGAAGTTGGTCGTGGCGTCAAGGGACGTGTTCTTCAGCTGCTCCAGAACGTTGTCTCTGAAGTCGAGCCCGGCGACATGCTCCGCTATCGCATTCTCCCTGGCGACGAGCCAAAGTGGGTGCGCGTCGACATTGAAGAGAACGCCGCCGACTACCGTGGTAACTTCTCCAAGGACGGCTGGACCATCGTCACCTCCAACAAGATTCGGCGGCCAAGCAGTGTCGCCTTCGACGCACCCTACATGACCTTTCCACTCGTTTGGGCGCGCTATCGCGTTCGCGTCTACGTCGAAAGAAAGGACGCCGTCGATCGATGGAAACTCGAAGGCGAACGCAACTTCAACTGCAGTGTGAAGGGCGGCAAGAAGGGCAACGAATTCACCTGGGCTCAACTTCGAGAAGTCGTTGCCAACGAAGAGCTCTCTGCCAAGCTGAAGGTGACCAAGGAAATCCAGAGCATGCGCGTCTCCAATCGACCTCCTTTCGTCTTCCGCGACATCCAAGGTGGACCCACCATCAGTCACTTCCCCAAGGACGCCTACAAGTGTCTGGAAACAGCCTGGCGGCTCGACGAGGAACAACAACAGGACGACAGTCTCGCTCTCGTCTTCTGGAGTGAGTTGAAGTCCTATGCACAAAAGAAGTCGCAGCGCATTCTCGTGGCGCGCAAGCTCATCTGGGCACGCTTCAATAACGCTCGTCTTGACGCCAGCCGCTACGAGACCGAGTCACTCTACAATCCCGCCTACGAAGATGAGTACATCCACGCTCCAGTTGTCCCTAAAGGTGAATGTCCCTATGACGACGATGAACATCAAGAGGAAAGTATCTCTGCATGGTACAATCCACTTCCCCCACTAACCGACGCCAACATGGGCTTTGGAACAGCTGGGTCGAACACACGCACCATGGTCGTTGATAAGCGCTACCAAGAACTCAACCTCCCCATGGCCAAAAAGGCCGAGCTCGCCAGTGTATCGCCTGCAGCTCAAGAGCGCCAACGCCGAGATCTCGAGTTCCTCGTCACGAAAGTTGTTCGACCTTCTGTGATCGTGCCTACTTTCTCAAGAAGCAGTAGCGGTGGACGAACGTCGCCCAGTATTTTGACTTCTTCTCCTCCCCCTTCTCCGATCAACGATGAAAGTGAAAATGAGAGTGAAGATGAAGCTGATGATCTCGTACTGTCTCCACCTCCAGCTGCACCTCTTCAGGCTCTCAAGGAATCCTATCTGAAGAATCGTCGTCTCAGTACCAACGATATTCGCGTCAAAAGATACGAAGAGTCGATTACCACCGAAGACGAATATCGAGAGATAGCGGACAGTACAGAAGCGAACGTTATCGTAACCGTTAGCATCCCTGTGTTTCTCTTTACTTCTGCTATTAATCTCTACACATTCAAGCAAGTTGGAAGTTATAGCGTAGAACAGAGGTTCATTGCAGGCGAACTTAAGACTGAACCTGGAAGCGAAATACCAAATTTATATGGTGCGCTCTTTAACGATCTTACCGGGCAGCTTAATCCATACAAAGTGTACTTCCTCGTCTATGACACTCGCCCTGGGCAGATACAATCAAGATGGGTTAATGCCACACAAGAACTGTATCAGAGCATTTCCTCTAAAGATTCGGAAGTGTCGGCAATGATCCTGTGCGAACAAACTGTTTTTCGTGAAAACTTCAATGCCAGGCGCCGGTTGGCTTCCATATTGAATGTCTATGGTGGACAGGTAAAACTTGATCCCAACGCTCGATTTTCACCTGTATCTTTCGTGAAATTTTGGGTTGGCAGAACGCCATATCCAAGTGCGAACGACTCTTTGGCTTCGATGACTGATGCTTACGTAAATCTTGCAAACTTAGCAGTGTTTACAGGTCTCAACACTGAGAAACGCATTGATGACGACGGAGGTATTCATTTGGAAATTGCTTATACAACGACAATTGTGCATGTCGACGCAAATGGCAACACGTTCATTACCAACGTACCAGTAGATTCAAACTCCAAAGATGCATCATTGTTTGACGCGTTTGTTATCGACGAAAACAACTATAGTATCTGGTTCAATCACAGTACTATAAGCATTGATCTCAGTAAGGTAGGCGACGCCGGTAGTCCCACCACAACAAATGCAATCATTGACAAAGGATTGGGCGTTTTCATCGTTACACTCAAAAACGTTCAGCCGCCAAAGGACATTGCGGAAAAGTTGCGCTTTTACAATTATGCGGCTCGTACTCTTCGAGATGTCGTTTCGAAACGATACCACAACAATCCTTCAAACGGATGGAATGTCAGTCCAGTTGAACACAAACGCTTACATACACTACTTGGGGCATTCATCGTCGTAAAACCTCAAGACAGTGGAAAAGGCAAGGGCAAAGCCGCCGCTTCATCTGGTGAAGAAGACGAACTAATCCCCGTTACTGGTCGTGATCAATCTTCAACCGAAAAATTGTACGCGCTCAAGAAAACCTTTTTCGTGAATCGCCCTCTCGGCTACAACGACATCGTTGTTTGGTCCGAAAGGAAATACATCACCAATGACGAAGAGCTCGCAAATGCAAAAGAAAAGTTAAGGACGTTTGTAAATATCCCAGTATTTCGTGTCAAGTCCACCACAACAGCTTATAGACTCACGCAGAAAGAAACGCTCATATTTGAGTCAGGCAGTCTCAAAGTGAATTTAGTGAAGTCAAACACACAGAACACCATCGGCACGTATGATTTTGCATCATTCACGACGTCTTTCGGTGGGCTTTCAATTCGGGCTCTTTACTCCAATCAAGGACGCGTGACTATGAGACTGCTTGACTCCGATACGTTCAATAGCATCTCTGAGAAGAATTCGGATGTTTTCGGTATCATTATTTCTCCACCAAACCGATATGAACCGAAAGATCACATGTTCAATAACTTGATCGGAAACGCTTTGAATATCTACGCCGAACATGTAGCTGCCAATCCACAGCAAAAAGTCCAGCCGCCTAATTTAAAGTATGTGATCTTTGCGGTAGCCGGCGTGCAATATCTAAGCGAAGCCGACACATCTGATGAAATGTTGATTGCCTACATGACGTTTTCGAATTCAAAGGCATTCGTGAATGTTGAAGCAGAACTCATACCAACATCAGATCCCATTCTGTTGAATGTAAACTATATTGCACGGCGCATATGGATAAACCCCACAGGAGAAGTTGCCATTGCCAACGTCAATGTTTTGTCGTTTAACTACGAGCAATCCTTAGCCGATTTGCTCTTACTCAAGGGTACACAATCTGTTCGGATTCCGTACATTGATACGAACAATGAAATCGCGTTCGCAAATAACGTTAAGACAACTGGAGATGTTGTCACCAGGGGCTTCAGTGTTTTCGTTGTCACGGAAAACGACGTCACTCTTTCTCAAGAAATTCAAGAAAAGTTGAAAACCTATCTTGAATTTATCAACCGTACTCAAGACGCCATTAAAGGCAGGATTGCCAATGGTCTCCGTAAATGGATGTCCGCACCAGATGAACGAAACACTGAAAACCAGCTTATCGATGACTTTACCACAAAAGATGCGGAGCCTCCTGCGGCATCTTCATCGTCTCCGTCCGCAAGCAGCAGTGCAGGTACCAGTTCACCAACTTCGCTGGGATCGAGAGTTAAGAATTTGGTTAACAGTGCTCGATCTCTTTTGCCTGTATTCTCTTCATCGCCTCCAACACCACCCACTCCCGTCTCTCTTCAACCTTCATCTTCGAGTGGAGCCGCTTCGTCGTCTTCTACAAGCGACACCGGGAGGCGCTCTTCAAAGAGTTCATCTTCCAGGGGAGCCACTTCGTCATCTCCGCCAGAACAATACTATACCTATCTGCCCTCTAGTTTCACTGTTGGTAGAGGAGACGGTCGCGTCGTAACTATTCCTGAATTTGCACTAGACGATACCAAAAACTACGGCGTCAAATACACGAGGGATGTTAAAGTGGGAAATACTCAAATATCAACTAGCAGCAATGGTAGTAAACCATATGTATACACCGCAGGTAGCCCCCAATTCAATAGGTTTTTCCGTGCGAAAAATGGTGTACATGCGGTAACCATTACAGAAGATGGCGTCAAGTTTAAAGAGCTAACGTCCGCTATGAAATTGGTTGGAGGAGTGTCGACACTTTGGTCCACCAGAAATATTGTCGCGTTGTTCGTTTCGAACAACAAGGACTTTAACTTGGCAGAAGACAAGCGGGTTCCTCCGTCTTTGGATGCATTCAAAAACGCCTTTGCAGAATTGAAAGGCGCGACAAATGAAGGACGACAAGTGGTGTTCGACACAGTGAAAAATCATCAATTCTTCACGAACACATTCAATGTAAACGAACATACGAGCTATCTTATACTCGGAGGTTCGGATCCCATCGACGATATAATCAACGCTCTTCATGGAGAAATCGCGCAAATGCTGCCTCGTTCTCTCATCAGAATAGCCAATTCAGACGCGATCGCAACAGCGAACCAAAATCCAGTAGATTACGGAATACCTGTGGTCTTCGACATCACTGTGAGCGTGCTTGTTTACTTTGACAAAGACACGGTTCGACGCAGCACCGTTGAATTGCGTAGTAATGGGCTTGTTATTGGGGGAGAAGTTGATTATTCGGATGTCGATCTTTCTACGTTCGCCGGCACCGTCTTGGGTGACGCAAAATTCAACGACCACAATGTCGTTTTCATGCACATAGACGACAATCCAGTAACTAATATTCGAGATGCGGTCATGAAAGGCACATACGCGGTGATAATTCATCCACCAAGCGATGATTATGCACCCATCGTTGATGATCTGCGTTCTACGTACATGGAACAACTTAAGAACGTTTCTTTTAAAAACGATGATGTATGGCTCGCTGTCTACAAGCGAGTGTTCGAAGATGACATCGCTGTCTACGACAAAAACAAAATAATTGGTGCAGAGATCATTGGCGACGAACATCTCCCTGGCTGCCTTGAAGAGTGGATTGGTCACTATGCCAAGAGAGGCGACATTCTCGAAGAAGACGGCGCTCACTTGATCCTGCTTCCCAGCGACACCCGACAACTCAACGAAGATATCGTGGCGGGTAGAATCGACGCCGAAGACCACATCGAAAAGTACACGCATCGTTTCCCCTTTGGCGACAGCTTCGCCAAGCATGCACGCAAGCTTCCTCCCATCGAAGTGAACGGACAGAAGTTGATTGTGCGACGTAACTTCAACAAGGAAGCCGGCCGACTCGAACTTGCAATCGAAACAGAGAACGGTCACATTCACTCTGTGCCAGTGACCACCTACGTGGACGAAGCCAGTCGTCTTGTTGTTTCGGTGCCATCAAGTGCATTCTTTAAATTTTAAGTGTTCATTAAAAAAGAGCGTTTCGAAAAAAAACTCCAACGATTATTCTTTCTCAAAAAATGGCGGCGTCATCGTCGTCGACCCCGCTTTCGTCTGTATTGGAACGCACGATACAAACATTCCCTCCAGTTGATAACGAGTATAGAAAGTTAGTCGATTCCTCAAAATCAGTGATTCATGTACCTTCTTTTCGTTATACGGGCGAGTTAAAAAAGGAAATCAAAGACAGATTGACTCATGTAGCGAAACAGATACAACGTAATCCAATTCTGCAATATGAAAACCAAAACGCTGTAGAAGCCGTCTCGAGGTACTATTTCAACACAAAGGACAGCGAAAACGAAATACAGTACAACATTACCGAATATGCTTTGGCATACTTTAGTGTATGGCCTTACAGGCTCACCGAAGAGAATGAAAAGCGTCGTCGTTTTTTTACGAATGATTTCTCTCCGATATCTGGACAATTTCGAGGGTCGTCTTTTCTTTACATTACATTCTTCGCAATGTACGCAAGTAAAAAATTGAACTATGGTCGAACAGTTCAAAGTGCGCAACTTCAAGACTACCTCAAAGACGTTCTTCAAGGTTATTCTAAAGGTGAGATTACCTCTCTTGAACAACTGAAAGGTAGTCTCGTCTCCAACGTCGATGAGGCGAAGATCGTGATATCTGCCATAAACCAAGCTGTTCGATCGAACACATCGAGTGAACAATACGCTTACACCGCCAAATTGGTCGAACAACTAACAATATTGAGCAACGACAACGCAGATTACAAGCACGACTACACTTTAATTATGGGCTGGCTTACAAAACCGCACGGCATTGACGATAATCAGGGAAGACCAATGGACATGTGGGGATCAGAAATAAGAGACGTCGTTGCGAACAAACGATCAGATGAATACTTAACAGCTTCCGATGTTATAATGATTAGGAAGCGTATCAGTGAACTACTTGAAGGAGATATCGCACCCAGGTTAAAAGAACTGAATGCCGTGGCCATGCAAGAAACAAAGAACATCAACTTGAATCGTGCTGTTGTTGCGGCGTTGACAAAGTTAATTGAAGGAGAACCAAGTATTTCAGAAACTCCACGCCCGCAAATTAGATCCAAACGATCTCTTACAGACATAAGCACCCCAGAGATGTCAAAAGTATCGCGAACGTTTGCTGTTGATACTCAACTATCCACGACGCAAATAGAACGATATAATTCATTGCATCGAAGGGGTAGGATAAACGAACTCGAAAATATCCGAACGAAAACAAATGCATCGTTGCTGATCAGTCTACAGCAAAGAAGGCACCTGTACGCCTACATAAATTTTCCGGTATTGAAGACACGCGAACTCGAATCGTTGGGCGATCTACCGGCATTTATTCGAGACTTAATCGTTCATCTTGAAGAAAGTCCAGACGAACTGCACAGAAAAGGCCAACGATTTCTGATGCTCGACACCGCTGCAGAAAATGAAGAAGCGAAACGCATCACTGAGATACTCGAAAGACTTAATAACAGTACAGTACCCATCGAAGCTGAACTAGAACAGGCGGTAGCAGATGATACAAGTTCGATCATTCCTTCCGATTTTACCGACGCCGCAATTCGAGATAGTCTTCGCATCATCGATGAGGGCGAAACCCAATTTACCAACATAGAGAATATGGTGCTTACGCAAGAACACGATGTATTTGCCACGCTAGAAGAACAATCGCACCTATCCAGCATACTCGCTGGAACATATCCTGAAGAACATGACGTCCTTCAGGACGTCTCTCGAATATCCAAGGATACAGTGAGCACCAAACATGCTCGAACGAAACATTTATCGTCTTTGCGCGTCAATGGAGTTAACATCTCAACCAGACACAATGCAACCACCGAAGAATCTGAAGTCCCGGTAGAATTCGAATTAGAGCAAACGAAACAAGAACTAGAGGATTTCGCCGATGACTTGGCCGTGGCCAAAGCCAACGTTTTAAACTCTGATGATCAATTCGTCCCTCCCAAAGATCGAGATGCTTTGCTTGCTACACTTGACACCGCCTCCAGAGAAAGAATGGTATTATTGCAACTCGTGGGTCAAGCTATAGGTAGCATGCAACAACAGCAGCAACGGCAGCTATCCACTCGACAATCTTCGGAAGAATTAAACAGACTCGTGCAAGAGAAAGACGAACTTTCTCGTCGATTCAAAGAACAAGCCGACGAGTTAAGAAGAGTGTCGGAAAATCGCCAAACATGGGAAACATTTGGACGTCAACAAAACGAACAGCTTAAAACTATAAAAGCGACCATAGACGAAAATGCACGGCGAATCGCCACACTAGCGTCTGATAAAGCCACTCTAGAGGCAACCTTGCAAACAGAACGAAATACATACGCTAAACTACAATCTGACGTGAAAGCAAGCGAGCAGCGCATAACTGAATACAACCAACGATTGGAACAGTATAAACAACAGTACACCGCGATTTTGCAAAATGAACAATCACGTGCAAACGAAGTTAAGACACAGCTTGAGCAAACACGAGAAAGTCTTCACAGTGAACAACTCAGGTTATCTAATGCACAAAACGCTCTTAACGTTTCAACGCAAACTGTGGAGAATCTTCGAACTACGATATCTTCAACCGAAAGTCAACTGAGAGCAAAGGAAAGCGAGGTCGTTACATTGCGTCAATCTTCCGAAGCCCTTAGAGTTGAACTATCGAAGACGCAAACCAATATCGATCTATACAAGAGTCAATATGAACAATTACGTGCTATCTCTGAGGAGAACACTCGACGATATCAAGAAACATTGCGAAAGCTGCAAGAGGAACTCCAAGAAAACAAACAACTTTCTAGAGACCTCGAGGTTAAGTTGGAAAGTGCACAAGCCAATCTACAGCGAACAACAGAAACATTCAATGAACAACAACGTGCACTGACCGACAAAATGCAAGAACGCATCGATCGACTGACTTCAGAAAAAGAAAAACACGAGCGAAGATTACAAAAGGTTCACGACGACAGAGCACGATTACAGCAACAACAAGACTTATTGCAAGCAGAAATCAATCAAAAGAATGATAGACTTCGTCAGCTTGAACAAGACGCAGCTGAATTGCGAGGAAATCTTGAACGTGCTCGTTCCAGGAAAAAAGATCTAGAGGATGTAGAAGCAGTGTCGCGAGAACAAGAAGAACGCAATGCTAGATTGGCCATCGAAGCTCAAAGAGTGAACGCCATGTTCGACGATCTGAAAAGGGAAAGCCGCGAGTTTTTCGATAAAATGAAGAAACGCAAAGGAAAAATCACCGAGCTTCGCCAGGAACTCGAGGCATTCATCAATCAACAGAAAAATGCATCGCCTCCATCGTCATCTTCATCTTCGTCTTCTGCACCACCTCAGATCGTCTATCTTCCAGCTCCACGACAACCCGAGTACACGCCACAAGAGCTTGGATTGCACTTGCAGAGCAAAGGCATTCTTCCCGCGGTACAACAAGACACGCCCGTCATCGAATTCGACATTACAGCTGAACGTGAACGCCATCGTCACGTCATCGATCAACTCATCGTCTTAGATAACGGTAGGGCATACGATGCTATGGAAGACTACATTTTGCAGAGTGGAGACGTAAACCCCGCTGTGTTCGTCGTGCTCGACAAACTCTCTTTGTTCGTCAACATGGTAGAGGGGTTCACCAACACCAAACATCGAGCGTTCTTCATTTCCACTAATAAGCCAGGCAAGGGAATCATTCGAGACGTCATTGAAGCCGCCAGCTCGGAGGTCGAACACTCGCACGTGCTCGATATAATGGATTTTCAGAGTATGCGCGATCCCGTTAAATCCATAATCGAGCGCGCATTACGTGGTAAAGAACTCGATTCTCTTGCACGCAATCCGGGTGACCTCTTCACTGAAATCGTGGACCATCCACCTGTTGAAACATCCTCGGCCACAGTAGAAGATAGCCTCGAACGAAGCAGATCGGCTGCAAGTTCGTCGTCTATCGTCAATGATGACGACGACGCCATCGAATATCTCTTCAATGCACACGAGCAACTGAAGGAAGACCATGATTTCTTTGAATTCCTCCAAGCTCACGTTCTCCCAGCATTAGACCAGCCAGACAAAGGTGTTTTCTTTTCCCTGGCACATCCAACGGACAACTGGTCTGTAATGCGCAAAGGCGCCTCTCTACATCAGGTAGCAGAGCAATTAAGTGTAAATCTCGTGCAGCATCTCCACGTAAGAGAGTTGCGTCGGCAACGCCGTCGTCCTACACGCCTTAGCGTACGCAAACTTCTGTCGGACTATCTCATCAGCAATACTCTAGGCGACGTCCATCATGCAGGCATACTCTATCAAAGCACGAACGACAAAATCACGGGTATTCTCGCCTCCGTGCTTCACAGTGGGTTCTTGTCTGCGTTTACCTATTGTTTAGGTGCATTGAACATACCCATGGAGTTCGATAGCCCTAGATTGTATGCCGCCATACAAAACTCTCATTTCGTGGCACTCGTCGGTCTTCGTTACAACGCACAAACAGCAATGTCACAGGTGTCGCGTTCACAGCTCGCTATAACTGCCATTCAAGCGGCATTCAGCAATAAGCTTGACTTTCTCCTGCTACCTTCAAACAGGATCACCCCAATAACGATTCCGCTTGACGCAACGATCTTTTCAAATGCCCCACGATCGCGTCTTGAATACATTCAGCGAGTGGAACGTTCAGAAGAAGCCACCTACGAACAACAACGCCGACGGTTACGTCGCTTAACATCGTCGAGACGCACCATATTCTAAGGTGATTCAGTGCAAACTATTAAAAAGATCTTGTCCTTTTTCCCTCTCTCTCTTAGAGAAAGTAAGAAAAAAAAATACCTTTCTATCGTTCCCCTCTACACTCTTCACGTTCGATTTAATCTTGAGAAAGATTAAACGATTGAACTAGAAGGAAACAACAAAAAAAAAGAAGAATGGCTGCATCATCATCGTCCAAAAGAAACCTGCCAATGCGCTCATCTGCGCCAAAAGTTCGATCGACTCACGATCTTTTGCGTAGAGGAGGAGATCGTGTCGCTTCGAAGATTGGCGACGAACGTGACGACGACGATGGTGTTCCTCAGCAACAACAACGAACGATGATTGTTCACACTCCCATCACCATCGAAGGTATCTACGATCAATCAAAGCATATCAGCCGTCTTGTTTTCGTCACCATCGCCGGCACTCTGTCGGAATTTGGACAGAAGACCCCTCGTGTTCGTCTCTTCAACCATGCCGAGGCTGTCGTCTACAGCTCCAGCATGGCTCCTCCTGATCAACCCGTGGACGTCGGCGATCCAAATCGAGGATTCATCGTCAAGGCGAAAGTTGCCAGCTCTTCGAGTTCCTTTCCCTGTCCTGTCATCTGGTCGTCGAAACGACTGCCCGGCAGAGTGTCCATTTCACCGCCTGGTCTGAGCGCGCCCCAAAAGGGATTCTTTGTGTCGCCAGCTGCCACGCAAGGCTACAAGCCCGGAAAGTGTGAAGGGTACATCCACTGCGCTTCCATCAGAGACGAAGTCTTCTTGAAGAAGTACGCTCACGCAAAGCCTGGTGTTGAAGACGTTGGTGTCGTCGAGGTTCCAGGCGACTTGATGTTCATTCCTCGCGGCAACCCTCTCGAGCACATCATCTTTGCAAATCAAGAACACGGACAGTTTGCCATCAAGCGCGGCAACTTTGGCAACGTCGAAGGCATCATGGTCAGCAAGGACATTCTGAACTTCGCCAAAGAGTCGTACAAGTCTCTTGTTCTGCCCAACGTGCCCCTCGTCGACATGCTCGCAATCAATCTGTCGCTTCGTCGTGCCGGCGATGAATGGGCTGCTCCCTTGGGCGACATGCCGCCCGAAGTCTTTGGTACACAGTTCACGGCTACCATTGGCATCGAGCTGACCTATCGTTTGATGTTGGCACAGGAGATTCCTCTGCGCTAAGCAAAAGTAAAACCATTGCAAACTCCTTTTTCTTTGTTTCTTTAGTCGTCGATGAAAGAATGCACGGTAGCGTGATATTATCGAGTATCATAAGCGGACTGTATTTTGTGGCGTTCGTAGTATGTATGATCTTTGGTCCCGCGAAGGGTCAGCCAAAGAGAAAAGTGAACGCGCACTATGTTTTCCTGTATCTCTTGATCATGGCGGCGCTTTCGCTTGCAGATTCTCTGACCTCGTGGAAGTACAATCAACACATCGACATGTTTCGCATTGCAAAGAGCTTTACGCTCATCTACTCTCTGACCGTTGTTCTAACAAACATCATCAATGGAGTGTCAATGTACATGCTAATACACGTACAAAATATCATCATAACAACAGTGTTTCTCTTTCTCTCTCTGAATGCATCAACGTCGAGCAAAAGTATTGTATTTCTGGTTGTCTATTCCGTGGCGACGCTCGTACGTCTTTTCTATCTACTCCGTGAATCGTTGCACAACTTCAAATTCAACCCGAGCTTTACAAAACATCTGGCCATGTACATTATCTTCTACGATATCGTCTACTTCATCGCCACAATCATCTCTCCGTATTTCCAGCATCTCATCGGCTTGGAAACCTATAAATTTCTCATGGACATCGTCGACGCATCGGTGACCATTCTCTGTACGTTTCCCATAGTGCATTATGGGTGGTCCACTGTCAAGCACAGACGTGCTATTGTTACAGAAGGACAAATCACAGAGAGTTATAGGCTCGAACGGCTATCGAAAGAAGGCATTTGGGCAATGAGTCATGTTTATATTAAATCCTAGTGACCGAGTAAAATAGATTGAAACGTCTCTTTCTTGAAGTGCATGACAACGTTCAGATCATGATGCACGAATTTGTAGTATTCATCTTCGGGATAGCTGCGACGTGGACGATGCCGTCGCAGCTTTAAGTTGACTTCGACGCTTTCGTGTCTTGAATTCAATACAAAGTCGAATCGAAGAAGATATCGATGACCACGTCTAATTTCCAGTGGATGGCGTGCATTGTACGCGATGTAGTCAACGTACAGCGCGTTGGTTTCCACGAACTTCACGAGACGAGACTCCACACGAACTGAAAGACCGTGGACGTCGAGTTTCTTTTGTTCGTGCAATAGATCGTCTTTCTTCGGCTCTTCGACAAGATGCGCTGTCAACTTATGATAGCGTTTCTTCTTCAACCTGTCTCCAATACGCAAGAGAAAAGAGTTATCATAATCATCAAAGTCATGTTCGTAGCTCTGCGTTCTTTGACGTTGAGAAGGTTCTTCTTCATAGAACTGCGAACTATCCGATAAAAACGAAGAGAACTCGTTTTGATACATGTCATATGGAAAAGACGATGACGACTGTGTATCATCGAATACTTCAGGTGGTGGTGTAGGTGGATTATCTGCAGTCGATGTACTTGTACTGGAGGTGGCATCGTCGTCTCTCTCTTGTTCTTCGTCCGGCAGAGGATAGGTGTTTGAGAGTGCGTGTAACGCACTATGGTCTAACGATGCATCGTACGAAATTGCATTGTTCTGGATGTACTCAACATCGACATTTTCATAGAGAACTTCGATTTCGCGAATGACGTAGAGATGGTCTCGTGTGCTCGTTGCACGCTCTACATGAAATCTTACACTAAGTGCCCACGTGCTCGAGGATTCCAGGACAATTGCATAGGTGCTGTCTGAAACACGTAATTGAAAATCGAGAAGATATTGTTTGTAAACGTTATCGACACGCGTTTCAACATGAACGGCAGACAAAGACATGGGTTCACTGTTCACATCGAACACAAAGAGAGCGCGTGGATTGTTGATGTAGAGACGCGTGCGATAGAGAATCGAATCTTCTGGAGCGACGCCAGACACTCCAATATCAGAGAAACTGACAAGACAGTGTGCGTTTTTCCAGAGAAGATCGCTTGATCGCAGAGCGTGGATGTTCTTTACCATTTTACCGTAGATTGCATCGTAACACGTAACAACGCCGAGATGGCTTGATAATTGATGATCGCTTGCATACCAATGAGAAGAACCGAAGACTTGTGTAAACGGCACGTAGACGGTTGTGCTATCCTTGATTAAAATCATTGAACGCACCGTCAGCATCAACTGAGATATACGTTCTATATTGAAAAGAAGAATAGTGGAGCTTTTGGCGTCAACTTTTAGAATGGTCATTGCCGGTTTAGGGTCTCTTAGGGGTAGAGAAGTACCATCGAATGAAAGTCGAGATGTTTCACCTTCGAATGTCAAATCTACTGTACCGTTGACGGGGATATCTGGCGATAGCTTGTAGTATTTTCGTACGTACACTTCAACTTGAGGTTCTTGTTTCAAAGTGTCTTTGATTACGCTTTGTTCTTCTTTGGGGAAGTTTCCAACGATTGGAAAGATATCGTTGGCTTGCGCCAGAGAAATTACATTGGTGTGAGTTTTCAAACCACGTACGATACTACTCAAAGTAGCGTAAAGCTTTGATGTGAGCGTGTATCGCGAAGGATTAGTGCGGATTCTCACCGAAGATAGTCCATCACGAAGCTTTTCGTCGGTTATTATTTCAAGTTTGTAGGTGGTCATTGAGGGGAGAACGCAACTTTAAGGTTCAGTTTTTTTTCCTTTTCAACTTTCAACTACTTCGCTTTAGTATATCAAGGAATGTTTTTGTTTTTTTTTTCTTCTTCTTTATCGTTGAATTAAGAATGGACTACCTGGAAAGCATTCCTCTTGCAGCAAGTAGGCGTCCTCCGCCAGACGAGCCTTATCTATCCATTGACGATGCTTGTTTGATCGTAGACAACGGAGACATAGTCCTCTTTAGTGGAGAGAGTCAGTTCTCCGGACTAGTTACACTGTTTTGTGGATCACAGTGGTCTCACATCGCAATTGTCTATCGTCCAATAGATGGACTGCCTATGCTTTTTGAATCGGTGAAAAGCGACGACGATCCAAACAAACCAGTGGGCGTACGTCTCCTTCCTTTTAGAGAGTCACTCTTGAGTTTCAAGGGAAAGTCCATGGCACTCAGATGTCTGTGTATTCCAGAATGTGTGCAGTATATTCCAGGTGTGGTCGACAAATGGCGCAATCATTTGTACAAGTGCATGCGCAAATGCGTTCAACGCCACCAGGGGAAAAAATATGAAGACCGTATTCTAAACTTCATCTTTGCGAGGTTTTCATCGTTTCATATTGACTACGAAACACGCGACCGTCTCTTTTGCTCCGAACTCGTTGCCATCTGCTACCAAACAATGAAGATCTTGGATCCCAATCATTCTACCATTCAATTCATTCCCGATGACTTCTGCGAGGCAGGCAAAGTGTCCTTGACGATGCCCATCTTCGTACACATGCACACTGTTGACGCTGTTGACATTCGACTTGGTCTACAGATGTTTATTCGCAACGACGCTTCCGATGATCTTCAAAACGACGTGGGCAATAGAAGTGACGAAGACGAAGACGAAGACGGGGAAGTGATCTTAGAAGTCGACGATGCAACGTGATGTTCATGTCTCGGAGTGTACGTTGTGTACAAGATACGTTGATGAATAAATAGCCAGGAACAACAAAGCAGACCGTAGTAGATCAAGAGGAAGATGGTGACGTTCGATGCTTTCATGCCGTGTCCTTGCGTTGTTGCTATGACGTAGCCAATGAGATTGCAAATACACCAAAGACCGTGATCGTAGGTAATCGATTCTCGAAGTTCCTGTGTATGCAAGAGACCCATTGCGCATTTGATTGCATAGTAGATGCAAAGTGCTCCATAGATGATCATCGGTGAGACAATTGTTACCCGCTCTAAACCAGCACTGTCGATCTTCAACGCTGCCCTTTCCATCATTCCGTTGATGACTCGTCTTTCGTCTTGTGTCGTGTCCTTCGAAGAGAACACCTTGTTGATGAAGGTCATGAGGATCTTTGAATCTCTGTCGCTGGCCATCTTATCATTGAGTTCTTGTTCTAGGCGGCGCGCTTCTTCTTGAAGTTCAATGCCTTCGTTCAGACGCGCGGACGACACATCATCGGCTAGAGTATTGAAAACGACGGTTTCAGGTCGAAGAATCGCCATTCCACCTACCATGCCAACGACAATCACAGCGCTAAAGAGGAGCCAGCGAATGTAGCTCAACGTTCGTTTTCGAGAGAGATCGTAGGCTGACATATTGTCCGAGTCGTGCATGTTTCCGCACTGAAAGATGTCAATTGATGATTCGTCAACCGTTCCTAAATCGCAACAACGAGCGTCTTCTTTATGATCACCTTCATATACACAACAGACGAATTTCTCTGAGCAATCATCGACCAAAGACCCGGTGTTATAGGCGTCGCTTCGGTTGAAGCATCTCATCAGACTGCGAAACATGCTTTTCTTCTATTTTATTTTATTGTTTTTTTTTCGTCTGTCTTTTTTCCCCAATGACAAAAAAAAAGATCTTCAATTTTCATCGTCGTCGTCATCAGCTTTGGACGGAAGACGTACCGACTTGATATTAACTTTCCTCAGTGTATTGGTCACAACAGTAACGAACACAACGAAGTTCATGAAGAAAGATATGTAGAGATCAAGAGCGGCAATCATAGCAGAGAGTGGTGCCGTCGTGTCAAAGGAGCTCGGTGGTCCTGTTCCCGCGGTAATGTAGGTAGACATAGCGATGAACATCGCCCAGGCGTTTCTCAGAGAATCAACACTGATGATCTCGAACGTCTTTGGCTCCCAGACGTACATGATCATGTAGATCGATGACATGGAGATGATTTTAGCGACAAGCACCCACAAGTAGGAGAAGGCATTCGCGTGAAGATCGTCGTTCTTCTTGTTGTTGAAGATAGGCCAAATGAATCCGCGCAGAAGAAACCACCACGTAAAAGGCAGAGGCATTGCAACGAAGACAGAATAGACGATCTTCATTGTGTGGCTATGTGAAAGCTCACTTAGTGTCATCGTGAACGCCACTGTATAAGCAGTCACGAGAAAAGCATAGAAGAATGCTCGATCAGGACGCGAAGACGCCCTATAGAAGAGCCTGCTTATTGCGAGCACAGGATTCATTGTCAATGCATGCGTTCTCTCTTTTTTTTCTTCTTTCCTGTTGATTATAAACACGAAATTTCCAGTTGCCTAAACATCATCGCTGACATGCGCGCCGACTTGAACCACCACGCTTCAGCAGGATAGTATTTTAGTCTGTGTCCACGATTTACATAGACAACGTAACCACCTGCAGCGCGTATACCATGCGTTCTCTTTAACGCTTCAACGCCAAACCACAGCTGGAGTTGATGATGATTGAACATACTGTTTTCAATGGTGGCGCCAGCGTCGCCGGACATGTAATTTCCAGTGCCCGTGATTGTACGGATCTTCTTTAGTTGCACAGTGTAGCCCGTCTTGAGTTCAACGACAAACACCTGTGTTGGCTTCTTCAGACTGTCGACGCAGACAACATCAATGGATGTAGCAACGCGAATACCTTCACAACCAACAATCATTTCACAGTCGTAAACATACAAGCCTGTTTCATCGAGAAACCTGTTGAACGATTCGAGAAGATCTTGCATAACGTTGGCCGTGCGCTTTAAACTGCGCGTGCGACTTCCAAACCTCTCCTTGCACAGACATCTGGGCTTGCATCTGCATTTCTTCTGTCGTCTTCTGGGCGCAGGCTTTTTCTTTACCGACGTGTCGGTGAGATCGATAAGAGGAGGCTCTGGACGAGCACACTTACATTCAACGTGCACGCACATGTACTTGTGAAAAACGTGTCGATGAAATGAATCGCCTAGTTCCCTGCTCGAACCCCCTTGTGCACGACGTTTTATCTTGAAAGGTGAAAAGTTACTTCCATAGAAAGACGTTTCAAGTGCACGTAGTGCGCCTTTACACTTTACACCGGAAAGACTGTAGGCTTTAGTAAGTGGATCCTGTGTGTTGTTGCAGCGCGTCAACAACGCGCGTCCAAGCAATACGCTACACTCGTTCATGTAAGAGTCGTTCACCGTAAATTACATTTGCGGTTTGCATTTCAGACCACGTTTTAAATATGCACTCGCCTATTTCATCGATGTCCTCTGTTTCCAGTGGAAAGTAGGTGTTTCGCATTCTGTAGACGAGTTGCTTACAGTCAAAGTGGAAGATGCAAAAGTGCACTTTCTTTAGCTCTTCAACAGAGTGCATGCGTTCAAGAATTTCACGATCGACGTCAACGCACTTGTCCACGTCGACAAGATAGCTGCCAGTGAAAACACCCAATCTACTGATGAGCTCTTTCTTTGGTGTCTTCTGAAAGATCCTTCTTACATGAGCATGTATCGTTGCATTCATTGCCTTACAAACTATCTGTGATTGTATGATGTAGACGCCATGCTTGTCGACGATAATGCACACTCCACAACCAGGCATGCATCCTCCAACATCGAGCATGAACGTTTCGAAAATCTTCATCCGTAAGGAACGCGCATTTCTGCTGTAGGTCGTCATTTGAAGGAGGAGGAGGGACGATTCAATTTTTTTTTATTTTTTCTTGAAAAAAAAATAAAAAAAAGAAGATGGCTGCTTCGCAATACGCACTTGCAGAACGAACCTTCATCATTCACTATATTCCAGTGGAGAAAGAACGGTATAGAGGCTATACACATCAAGCACACAGTGTAGTATCACATGCTCGTATCGCCGTCGCAGGTCGACAGTACTCCATACCTGAGATTGTAGTGCGCCTTCGCGACAAAAAACACAACTTCCTCTACTACAACGTGCTGCTCTCATACTTTTGTCATGAGCTCGTGACTGCGTCAACGCAGATCCATTCACAAAAAGATGAAGTCTACATTCTGGAGGACATCAAAGTGATTGGCGACGACCTCAGATCTTTGAGCAAGCGATACATCTTTGAACACATTAAACAGATGTACGCTCCAAGTGATGTATGTCCAGAGTGCGCACAGTACATGACCATCCTCTACATGAAAACGACACTCGAACATCGCTGTGCATCACTCGATTCAACAAAGAACTTCTATCATAGCGAAAGAGATCATCAATTTGGAGAATGGGTGGCCAAGTCGCTCTTCAATCACGACACGCCATTCTACAAGACGAGCGGGGTTCATTGTAAAATTTCTCACATCGTCTACGCTTCCCTTCTACAAGAAACCTACTTTTACAGTGAAGCCGTCAAGTTCTTCATGGAAATCGATGAAGAACTCACAGTTCATCTGGAGGAATGTCCTCTTCGGGAAGAAGCTCTTGCACTCTCCAACGAAGATAGAGATCGTCTCTGTGCCGTGGACTCCATTCTCGACTACATGGGCTATCGTTCTGACTCTACACGACATATCTACTGGATTGCCGCCTATCTGCACATATGCAGAGCAGCTTTGAAGAACAACGGCAAATTCCACAAGCGAAAAATGGAAACTCTACTCTTTCCCAATTGCAGCGCCAAACCACAGCCTTTCTACTACACCTCAAATAGAACTGGCAGGCTATTGCATTGTTCAAAAATTTGAAGAAGAAGAAGGAGAAGAAGGAGAAAAACATACCTTTCTTGCGCACTTTTTTAAAAGAAGAGAAAAGAGTATAGACAACGTACATCAGATTTCGAAGAGAAGATTTCAATGCTTTTTTGTAGACCCGGGTATTCTGGATCTTCGAGAATCAACTTGCTAACGTTCTTCGACAAGGCTTTTTGATAGAGTTGACGACCTCGCTCGTTCATCAGAATGAACTTGACAACCTCGGACATAACTCTACCCGCTGCGTCTTTGATGTGTGCAAAGATCGTCATCTTGAAGGTGGGCTTGCAAATCATGATGGCCGCAGCTACGCAGGCAATACACGTTGTTTTACCAACACGTCGCGATGCCATGATCAACATGGTTTCATAGATCTTCTTCGTCTTCAGACGTTTGAGTAGGCGTTCTCTTTGGTTCTCCAAGTCATCCTTGTAGATCATGGGAAGACACGATGTTAGAATGTGAGCGACCATCATTTGCTGGTCTAGACGCAGGATGAACGGCACTCCATTGCTCTCGAAGGTGTTCATGGTATTGATGATATCATTGAGAATATGATCGCCGCTAACGTGCTTCGAACGTCGGCGATCCACATTCAAGATGATACTGTCGGCCAAGTCCATGAGCACAGTGGAACACGATGGCCTGTCGTTCTCCATGTATCTGTTGATGTTGTCAACGAACATTCTGCATCGATGATGTGCCCATAACCGTCGGCCGTTCCTGGGTGCGCGTTCTCGCGCAACTCGAACGTTTGTAAACAAGCGCGTAAGATCGTCCATTCGTCTTCTTCTCTGTCGACGAAATACTCGTCTATTTAATTAATCAATCATAGGACAGCATCTGTACGTGTTGATATCGTCGTCGTCGCACACGCTCTCTGCCCAGCCAGCAGATGTGTAGCCAAACAGTGAACGATCACTGTCTTTCTTCAGCGTGGTTCCGTCAACGACACGATAGCCCGGTCGAGCGCCGTTTCCCCAGTACTGAAGTGTCCAAGCACACTGAGCAGCGAGCTTGTGTAGGGCCTGCACTGTAGGAGGTTTTGGCGTCTTTGAGCCTTTTTCATCGTAGATTGACGTGGAGAGATTTTGCAGAGCCTTGACGTTCAACGCGTACGAGTACACTCCTTCTTTTTCAATCACGCGCACAAGATCACTGAAACGCCAGAGGTTCTTACTGAACGCAGGCCAGACAAACTGAGTGCCCGCACCAGGAGAGATGGCGCGCGTTTGAATGTAATCGTGCTTTTCCGACGATAGAAGAAGTGCCACGATGTTCACTTCGACTGGATTCATCATGGTAAGACTGTGTGATGCCAGTCGACTGCCTGCCTCGTCGTAGAGCATCTTGCAGATTGCGGGTAGATCGAAGAACAACTCTTTGAAAATCGGTTTGGCTCTGAATACCGTGGACGAAGATGATGAAGCAGCTTCACTGTCCATCATCTTGCCCGCCACACGATAGGCCTGAGCAACGTCTCCTTTCGTTTCGGAGAGAGTCCTGTCGTAGTCGATGACACGTTGTTGTGCAGACATCGTTCTCTGTCGCACTTCCCGTTCCGTGGGAGCACGTGATTCACTACTTCTTCTTGTAATGAACCAGCACATGCGCTTTGGATTCTTCGCGAGTAGTTCTCTGATCAACATCATTCCAACGAACATCACGTCGAAATCATAAGAATGTACGTGCACGTTCATCTCTGTGTAGACGTAGAGCGGCCAATACCATGCATCCAAATCTCCTTCGCTGATGCCACTGTTGTCACATTCGATCATGGAACGTACACCGGCCTTAGTGATCTCCAGAGGATGTAGCACTTCGACGTCGCGCGTATCCTTGTCAATCCGAACCCCCGTCGAAAAAACGATGGTCTTGCCCTCGGGTATCATGTTGCGCACATGCTCTGACGTAATCATTTCTGTCAGATACTCGTAGAACTGTGCCTTAATGTGTAGACATTCGAAGATGTCCGTGAGTTCTCCTGGCATCGGTAGATCGTTTTCAAAATAGCGAGTCTGTCCAGGCGGGAGAGGAATGAACTCGGGTTGATCCTTGGCGCGACTTCGCTTTCTCGAGAGAGACGTCGCGGTCTTTTCAATGCGTCTCGCTGCAAACCGATCAATGCAAACAGCCACCACGCGTACACTAGGTAGCAGCAGCGTCGCAAAGACGCTCATGTCGAAGACATGATGAAAGAATGCGCGACACGTCATACGTTTTCGTATTCCCGTCTGCTTGCAGGTGTCCCAGAGTACACCCATCGTTCGGAGAAACCCGAGAAAGTCGAAGGACACAAACTCCACATTGTCTTTGTACTTTATCGCCTCGTCCACAGTTGGATTGGCGTCGTTAGGCTGCACGTGATCACCAAACTTGTTGACGAACGCGTGCACCGCTACCTTGCCAATGGTCATGTTCGTCGTCGCGAAGATTTAAGAAAATAATTGGGAAAAAAGTTTTCCTCCCTTCTCGTTTCGTCCTTTTTTCCTCCAATCAAATGGCGGCAACAATGCAACTTCAGCCGTCGGAACAGAAAATATCCAAGCGGAAACTCGACGAAATTCTCGGCAAAGCAAGAAAGGCGAGCATCTTTCGCGAAGTCTCCGACGCTGCACTACAGGATCCAAGTCTGTGGCAGCGCTTCGACTGTAAGATACCTGGCTACGTCACGGATCCACGCATTGGACCTTGTCTGATTCACGGCCAGGGCGTCTCCACAAAAGAGACGGCAAATCGCCTACTCATCTATCCTGTTACCATTCAGCGGAGCTCTCTGGAGAACACTGGAGGAATAGGTCGAGACAAGTGGTACTCTGTACCCAAGACTGTATTTTCAACGGACATTACCGCGCCCCTCGACTACGTGATCATTCTGGACGCGTTGATCATCGGTGCAGTCCTTCAGAAGAGCATCATCGACGTTGGAAAGAGCACGTTCACTATCTATTCAGTGCAACATACACCAGAACAGCGTGACGCGTCTCAAACACTCACACTTACGCTCGATGAACTTCAAAAGGAAATCGACAACGGCAACATGGACTACAAACGCGCTCTCGACATCTTCATTCAATCGAATCCAACGTTAACCAAGGACATCGACTTCATGTCCAAGCACGTGATTTCTCCTGAGGCAGATCAACTGATCATTGGCGATTGCATCGACACAGAGATCGTCGATCGTTGGACGCTGGCACCGCCTTTCCTACAGAGATACCTGCGCGCACCGGTTAAATAAAATGATTTTTTCCCTTAAGGCAAGAAAAAAAGAAAACCCGTTATCCAGAGGATGTTCAAGAACGTTCTCATACTATTCGCTAGTTATTTTATCATCATTTTTTTCGTGCATTGGCGCGTCACTTCGTTGTTGTGCGGCGGCAGTGTCTGTCTGGAACCACCTATTTTGCACATGTCTGGAGCAGAAGTCCTATCTTATGAAGACACGTTCGATCGTGTACTGTTTCATTTCGAACTGAAATACGATGAAAACGATTCACCTACGCTCGTCTTTCATTATGGAGACAAAGGAACGTTTCCTGAACCATCTTCTCGCGACGTCTCAAACACAGAACGACTCAATATTCACAACCATCTGGGTCGTGCGCGTGTCCCTTTGTCTCGGGAGTTTCGGTTTCTTAATGATAATGACGAACCAATTAAAAATCAACGGTAGGTGAAAATTATTTTTTTTCACGTACAAACAAAAAAAAACACATGATCGACAGAGCCACGTGTGGACGTTTCATTGTATGCATCGTCTGTGCATGCGTGTTTTACTACGTCATAGGGCCATTGGAAGAAGAAGATCGTCCAGTTAATAGAATCGCTTTCATTTTGGGATCTAAAATCATAGATCCTGAAGAAGCGAGCACCCTTATTCCAGACAGCATTAAAATAGGGTACCACGATGGATCAACAACGGTATTGCTTTACTTTAAAGAACCCTCACAAGACGACGTGGAGACGCTTGAGCTCAATGAACTCACTCTTCCGGACACAACGCTTCCAGTAACAGATGGACACCTGATGTTTTCGTCGTCGAGTGCTCGTTTACCGCCAGAACTCAGACGACGTCAATAATTCAATAAAACGTGAGCGTTGGGTGTAAATTATTTTTTTTCATGTGAGAAAAAAATATCGAGAATGAACGTGACAACCAAGAAATGCCTTACCGGCCTTGCACTCGGAGTTGTTATCTTTCTTCTTCTGAATCCACATTACTTTCGCCCTAAGGAATCAAATACAACAATCATTCTTTTGTCGGGGACAAAGACTTTGTGTCCTGAAGATACAATTGGTCGCGTTCCATTCAAAATTAAGGTGGCGAGACAATACCATGACTCCATTGTGATTGCCTTCCACTATGAAGAACATCATCACGCCGTTAACACACTCGAAGAAGATTCAAATAGGAAATGTCTTCTCGATTATCTTCCAGAGATAATGAGTCAACAGACAGGGCAAATCATGCATCCTCCGATGCCGTTCGATTATATACTGATGACACTACCTGCCGATCTTAAACACAGGATTTTTTGATCACTCAATAAAAAGATCTACTCATTCTCAAGGACAGTAAAGAGAAAGTAAATGAACGACTTCATAGAAATCAATGAAGTAGGCTTGGATGCTCTCGACGACACTCTTCTCGAAGACATTCTCGAGGAAAGTCAGGAATTCGACAAGGAACGACAACGTTCCGTCATTGAAACTTCAAAGCAAGTGTTGACGAGCATCATCATCATCTTCTCTACAAAAGAACCGGCAGTGCACACCACCAATGAATTCGTACAACTTCTCTTCGTCTACATTGTCGTCGTTCTAATTACACACCATGCCAAGACGATGATCGTTCGCCACGCCAATAGATTCTACGATGTCACTGGACACCACGTTCACGAGTTCATAGTGGAAATGTTGGATTTTGTGTTTCGTTTCGCCATTTGCATTGTGATATCTCTGCTAAAGGACTTCATGCGATACACAATAGACGACGCTCCATTCGTGATGATCGGCGTTGCCTTCTATATCATGTGCTCGAAAATCTGGGTTCGGCATACACAACATAGGAAAATGGTGTACAAAACTTCACCGAGAAAACCCAGGAAAACCCACTAAAAGAAATAAAGTCACCTCGTGTGAAAAAGAGAAAACAAAAGAAAAAATACCGAACAATGTCGCGTGGTGGAGACGCTCGACGTTGGATCGATGTTCAAGAAGATCCCATTACATCCACTAGTCAACCATCATCAGCAGTGTCGTTCATTACGACGCTATCCATTGAACTCTGGAAGATGATTGTATCTTTCCCTGATGACTCAGACGAATCTTCTTCTTTTTCATTGTTCGTCGATTGGAAAGAACGAGCGTTGACAATTTCGCATTTTTTCGTTATTTTCCTTGTGCTTTTACTTGCGATGCTTCTAATCAGAAGGTACATTCGCGTGCGCGTCTGTAAGCAAATCGTGCATTCCAATTAAACATTAAAAAAACACAATTCTTTTTTTTCCTCTTTCGTCCTACCAACGAAGATGTCGTCATCGTCGTCGTCGTCTTCAAAGCACGATGATGAAGATGATCAAAGGCAGTTCATATATTCGCAAGAAAAGGCAGCACTTCAAAAAAATCAACTCTACAATGATTTGCATTTCTTTCAGTTCAAGCGCTATCGAACATTGAACAGCTCAGTAGTCACGGCTCTTCGTAGAGCATGCAAAGAACGTCAATACAAAGTAAATGGCAACGACGATGTTTTCACCATTGAACAAGTGTTTTCCCTGGAATATAATGCGACGCCCATCGACTCATGGCGAAATCTCCTCAGTATTCTCGCCTATCGACTCCTTCAAATAGAACAGTACAGTGTTGCCGTGGTCTATGTACGCACCACTAAAAGAAGTTTTGTTCTCATTGATGTCATCGGTTCAAATCGCGTCAAACCAAAGAGCACGTCGATAGCAACCGCCTATGGCTTCATAGTCATTGAAAAGACAGGCAATTCCGACTATCGATATCCATCTCAAAAGGAATGGCTCGACATGAGCACGGACACTGCATTCTCTTGGAATAACACGCGCTATGCAGTGTTCAAGAAGACATCGTTTCTCTTTTCCGATGTGCAGTTGAACAACGACCAACGTTTATCGTCTCTCGACTTTGTTAACATGCTCTATCGACAAGAAGCAAAGGAAATACGAAACGTAATGGCTACGTCGCAAATCCTGCTGTCCACGATTTGCGCTCAATCCTACATCAACACAGAAGATCTTGCTGACGTGTCTACTTTCTTTGACGTCTATGTGCCCGTTCTCATCGACAAATACCCCAAACTCATTAGCGACGTTCAAAAGCAGTATCTTCGGTCGTCGTGGTTTCTCTACGACACACAAAACGCCACCACGTACAATACCTACGAATACAAGCGCACATCTAGCATTTTCGACGACTGGGAAAATCAATCGAGTTCTTCTTCTTCTTCTTCAACCACGAGGTCCTCAAACTTGTTTGAGCGCTATGAAAGAATGCTTACCGTCGACGGAGAAACTAGACATCTCGGCGAACTCTGCTTTATGGCTCTTCACACCAAAAATCCATACGCAACATCCGGCCGGGAACTCGTATTCTCCGTAGATGATATTGTTATTTTGGACAACTATCGTGCAAAAAGTGATATCATTTACACCATAATGACCACAAGAGAAACGACAGCACTTTCCAATACAATGGCGTTTCTTTGTATCGCGTTCGCTTACACAATCATATTTCATGCACACACACTGAGTCCACCAGGATCGTTGATTCCGTGGTTCGAGTCGTTTGCACTGAACCCAACGACAATTTCGCAAATCTTGTGCAAGTTTGACGACAATCGAATCCTTCCTCAGCATGAATATAACATGCAATTGGTACAGAAGATCTGCTATTTTCTAATCAGAAATTTCTCTACGGTGCGTCCGGATCGTAGAGCCTTCTTAAAGGCCAACAATTGGTTTTTCTCTGGAGGCGAATTGCTCTGGAATGCAACACGAGGCTACATCAATACTTCGAATATGGCGGTGGTTGCGCCAACTTCTGTATTTTCAAGGTTTGTCTTTGCGCCGAATGCCTACAACAGCGACCATCCAGATGTAGGCATGCACACATCGGAGATAGGCAAGATTGCTGGCGTCATTTTTTCAAAGCTTGCCGTGAGAATCTCCAACGTTGATCTGTCCTTCGCTTTCCTCGAAATCACGGAAGCATGCATGGAATCCTGCTTCATCATGGAAAATCTCTTTGGCGAGAGCTTCAACTTTCCGACGAGTAGGGATTATCTTACCGAAGAATTCAAGCACCTGTTCGTCACGGCAACTGTCCAGCGGCCCGTCGAAGAAGATTTTCTATTGAACGATGTGCGTGCATGCATTGGAGCGTGGCTCTTGGTGTTCAAGCTCATCGTAAAGTACGAATTGGATAACGACGTCATCTCCAATTTCTTCATTTCTCTTCGCAACAAGGCAAAGGATCGTGCTTTTACCACCGACGAAGATCAAGACAATGCCTACTACTGTAGCATCTTTGAAGTGGTGGAAATGCAAACACCCACACTTGTTGCTTTGGTGCCTACCATTTATCTTTTGCGCAAGTACATTGAACGTCGATACGCCAACAACGACGTCGCTCGCTTCTCAGTCGCAACCATGAACATCTTCGATTTTATGCAGGATGAATTTCTCATTGTCGACGACAAATATGCTGCCGTCGACAGCGGTACCGTCAAAATGGTGACGGATCTCTATCCTCAGGAAATCAGCGACCGCAAGAAGAAAGGCACGGTTCTGTTCGGCAATGTGGTCTTCACTGTCGACGATGTCGCTTCTTCATTGCGAGACTATGCTCTGTCGATCCCAAATAGGAAATTGCCTACAAACGACCAAAAGAAACAAATAGCTAAAATGAGAAAGATCGCGCAGAACGCATCGAGTCATTCTAGTAGTGCAGACGTTGCATTTCCTACTTCCATAAACTACTATAAGACTCGCATTGACATCGAGGGAATCAGCGAACACAACAACAGCTACATCTTCGACATTGCCAAACAAGACAAGAATAGAAACGCCGTTCTAACTGATCAAGAACGCACTAAGTTCTTGCATCTACTGTGGTTATTCCATACATCACATTTTCATGAATTACTGTGGGGATCCGACAACAAAGGTGCATTTGCAGGCTCAATAAGCGTCAATGCAATACCCATAAATATCCAGCGCAACTACAAGAGATTTTTCCAACATGAATTCTTTAAATTGGAAAATCCCTTGACGAACGCCGCTCTTTCTCTCTTCTACGACTCTTACAAGATCAAGCAATCACGCCCGAGAAAGAAACGAACCGCCAGCGGTTTTAATGAGATCGGTTCTCTGGCCTATCCTCTTTATCTTGGCTTCGATGGTAGAGCATGCGTGCGTTCTGATATTATCTCGTCGCGTGCATTTAGTACACGAAACGTTGTCTTCTCCAACCAAGAAACCGATAGAATAATTACTATCGACGACTTCGATTCTACCATTCAGCATGTCATCGAAGCGCTCGCTGCCATAGACATTCTAAAAGATAAAGGCGATTCCGACGCGCTCGATTATGTCAGCTACAGACATCATGAACACGTAGCCAACTGGTTCACCATCATGTACATCATGCAAAAGAACATGCCAATCAACGTCGTTAACACGCACACCTACGAAGACATGCTTGCACTTACACACGACTTGATCGCCACGAAAACGATTACCGTGGCGATCATCGTGGCCTATCTTCACAAGCTAGAAGGTATCGACCATACTCCCGCTGACCATGAACTAATGGATACACAAATCATCTTTGAAAACAGTCCGCGCTATAGCTTTCCTGGGTTTAACAGTGGTCTTTTCGAGACACTTGCCACCAAGATCTTAAATGCAAATCTCACATCCGAAGAAAAGACATTGAAAAAGTACGGCAAATTGTCTGATTATCTGCCTGATCGCACCGAATTCTACGCGCACATCGACACCTACGTGCATGCACGCACGGCAGGAAACAACGATCTGGACATGCATGGTAATCGCTTCTATGGCACGTCGAAACGGTTTCAACTACAGTCCCCGCTTAAAGAACTCTCGCCTTGGCTATACAACACAGGAAATTCCATCATTGCCGATGGTTACGCCTCGTCAAACGGTAGTCTGTTTGTTCATAGTACAGCTCCCACCAAAAGACCCATTGTGCGTTACAATCCATTGAATCGCGTCCACTCGCTTTTTGGCGCAGAATTGACTATCGGTGACGACATGGGCGCGCTAACAGGAGAAGTAATAGAGATCTTCTTCGAAGTGACCGGCACTCGTGTTGGCATGACTCAAAACGAATTGCGCGACTACATTCACGGAACAATCTTCTCACAAGATGTCCTTTATCCTGTGGACAAATGCGCGTGGTTTCAATTCGTCGACACAAGCGACTACTCCTATGTTCCGGCGCACACCATGAAAAATACTGCATCTGCGTACTTTTCAAATACAAACAAGCGAAGCAGGGAGAACACTGAAACTCGCGCGCCAGAACGGAGTGTACAAGTACGACCAATGACAAACGTCAATCATGCAGTGCGGTCTATTACCTCGTTCCAAGAGAAATTCAACAATCTCTGGAGAGCACTTAGCAACTCTGCGCAAGTCTACTTCTCTCACGACACGCTTTTTCTCCAGGAGCTCGCCGATCTATTTGTAAAGCATGTGATTGCGCCCAAGTACACTGATGTTAGATTTTTGGACGGTCGCTTCTTTGAAGTGCTCATCAAACAATACGGTGGGACCACAGCTAAACCGCAGACCACCGAGGAACAACAAATTATATCGTCAGTGTCGTTCTCTAATTCACTGGTAGTTCTTCCAGTAACAACGGGCGCAAATTGGTTTATTCTTGTTGGCAATCCCGGCGGCCTTAAACTCTATACCCAATTACTAAGCACGGATATCACCTACTATGCACAGATCATCAAGGCAGCATTTCCCATGTACGCTGATCGTTTGGAGACAATCGTTATTCATTTGTCTCCAAACGATAGAGTTACAACGCTTCGTTTGCTTGTGTTCTTGGAATGGCTTCTCGATCATTTATCTGAGTATGTGCATAACGACATCATAGATCGTCTCGACGATCCATCGAGTACATTCATCGACGTTCTCAGGCAACTAGCAGAATCCACAGATGACGTCGAAAAATACGAAGTTGTTCGAGACGACTTCCCTGATGCCGTGGCTGTCGCACACGCCTCTATTAACGGTGGCATCATTGACGATGCTGTTGTAGTGTGGTTTTGTGCCTACTTGAACACAATCGCAGGACCATCGACTGTCATTGTGGATCCACGTCAGCAACAGAACATCGTTCGCAAACGGGATCTGTACTTTGAAGACAAACCGGATGGCACCGATCACATTTACTTGCTCTGGCAACTGAACGATGGCGCATGGACGGTAATCCACATGAATTTCATCAATACGACCATCAATAACTACTACGCAGCCTCACTGCTTCCTTCTCCGTCCGACATTGCTTTTGTGTTCAAGCAGTTGATCGCCTTCTTCCAAACGAAAACGGAAACGTCAAAATGGACAATGATTTTCAACGAAAATGGTGTTAACGTTGGCGTCGATAACTCACGTTCTCTTGAAGCCTGTCTATATCTTCTCAAGAAGTTCGCCGTGGATAAGGATGAAGTTTTCACTTTGATTGAAGACAGTTCAGTCATTAGGCGCGACATCTACAATTACATCACAAAGAGCGCACCTGAATACTACCGCATTGTTCTGAACAATACTACGACAGACTACAACGCCATCGATCAAGATGATACTACGATCAACAGTTTTACAGACATGCTTGGTGAAATCGATGCTCTTGACGACGAACTCGATACGCACTCTCAAATCGCTATACCTGATCTACCTGTTACGGATGACGACGATATTTTCAATTTAACGTCTTCGTCTTCGTCTTCGTCTTCGTCTTCGTCTTCGTCTTCGTCTTCGTCTTCGTCTTCGTCTTCGTCCATCAGAGGCGAAGATGAAGACGCCTTCAACTCTTTTCCACGATGCCGGATACGAGGTTTTGAGATTAACGCACAACATTTCGGCAACGCTCTTCGCTATGTCAGGTACACTCGAAATATCCAAACTGCCAATGTTGCATTCACACGAGTTGCTCGACCTTTGAATGCTCTTAGCTATTGGCGTTTGCGTGCAACCGACAATGTCGAAGATGAAAACGAACTGTGCGTTTTCTATCCACAAGGCCCATGGACTGAATTCCTTTTCACCGGCTATCCACATCTTTTCAAAAAAGCAACGATTGCTACAATCAACGATTCTTATGGTTTAAGTGCGTACATCACTCCTTTGCACAAGGATCGTGAACTGTATCCTGACGCATCACCACTGCCTATTCTTCCACCACGAATGTGTGCAACACAAGAATAAACGTGAATAAATATTCGATAACATTTCTTTCCACTGTTTATCGGAAAACTCCAAAAAATGCAAAGTGATGTAACAATCACTTTTTTATTTCTACTGATCGCAACGTTCCCCATCGTTGCGATCACTGCTCTCCCTGCTTGCGGAAATGGAGTAATTGATACAGGAGAAACGTGCGATCGTCTTCTTGTCACCTGTTGTAATTCAACGTGCAACGGAATGTACGATTATACGACAATCAACTTTCCTGTGCAAACTTGCTACGAATCTCCAGAGAACTACGCACAACTCTCACCTTTTCTCACCGATCCATCTCTCGTCTATGAATGGCTGTTCTTGCAAGTGCCTGCAGGAGCTTCGCCTATCATCTACACTCCATCGTTACAATCCACGTACTTTCAGTTCAACAGCAACGGGTTCTATCGTCTTGCTGTACGAATTACAACACCCTTTTGCGGTCAATACTATACCAGTGAATTCAGTTTTGTCGTCGACGATTGTTGCGGAAACGGCGTCATTGACAACTCAGAGCAATGTGACTATGCTTCGGAAGACGGAGACAATGGTTGTTGTGACCATGAATGGTGTTCGTTTGTACCTCAGGGCTACGAGTGCTTTGGGGACATCAATGATCAGTGCACGCACACGCTAACATGTGACGGCTTGGGCGGCTGTGTCTCTGCAGAAAATGCACCTTTTACCCTTCTTGCACTGCAACCGCAGGCGGTCGTAGATACTACTTGTTTGATGGACGTTCGTCAATTTAATTTCGACACGGCGTTCGCTGATGTCGACGACACACCCGGAAAGTATAGTTGGCGCGCGTCATTTGACTACAGCTATCCTCCACGCATCCACTCCATCGTCAACGCTCATGGGCTGATCGACGGACCGTCCAATCTCGTTACTTTTGGTGTAAAAATGCTTGGCGGTGGCAGTGTCTACGTGCGTTTGAGCGTCGAAGACGCGTGTGGTCTTGTGCAAACTATCTACTACAACGTGACGCGCAGCTGCTGTGGCAATCTTATCTTGAACACCGGAGAAACATGCGACGATGGCAACACCGTTAATGGGGACTACTGTTCTTCTGATTGTACGGCAGTGACGGGTTACTGTGGCGACTCTATCGTGCAAACAAATGAAATGTGTGATTATAAACTCAATGCTTGTTGTGCGCAATCGTGTCAGGGAATACTTGCATCTTCTGTGGTCTGTCGATCGAGCAAGGGAGACTGTGATCTTCAGGAAACCTGCACGGGATTGTCTCCTGACTGTCCTAGCGACTCATTCAAGCCTCCGAACACCACATGCCGAAGCACTCTTGGTGCATGCGATGCCCCGGAAACCTGCACTGGCTATACGCCTACATGTCCCAACCAAAACCTACCGCTGCCTTCATCGGTCATGTGCAGAGAGCCGTCCGGAGTGTGCACATTACCCACGTATTGCGATGGTCTATCGTTTGGATGCCCTGGTGTGCAGTACCGTAACACTACTTGTCGACTCGCTGAAAACTCCTGTGACATCGCAGACGTATGTGTCGTTGGCAATGCAAACTGTCCCGCGAACATCTATCAGCCAGCGGGTACGCCCTGTGTGACAGATGGGACAGTTTGTCTTGCTAACAAAACAGTTTGTTCGGGAGACTCGGCGTCATGCATTCTCAATGGTCTTCCAGATTCCTGCGATACACCGGGTGTTGTAGATCCTGTTCCCTTTGAGTTGACGACTTGTCTTTCCTCGGTTTGTCTTGGAGGAGGAGAATGTACGTCGACCGCTATCGGTGGCACATGTTTCATCGATGGTGTTTGCTATGAACGCAACGAATCAAGTCCTTACAATTCTTGTGTCTATTGCAACCCTGACGTGGATCAGTATCTCTGGACGTCACAAGCGGACGGTCATCGTTGTCTCACAGCGAATGCACCGGATCTCTGCTCTGCAACATGGGATAGTTGCTCTGCTGGCGTGTGCGTTGATCAATATCTTGCCAACGGAACATCGTGTCGTAGTCCCGCCGGTCTCTGCGACGTAGAGGAATTCTGTACGGGTACTTCGGATTTCTGTCCTCGCGACGTCTTTGCTACAGCAACGACAATTTGTCATCTCGCTATCGATGTTTGCGACGTTACCGATACTTGCTCTGGCAGTGGACCAGATTGTCCGACCGACAACGTTCAACCAAACACCACGATCTGTAGGCAACGTGCGGGTCCGTGTGATGTCCCCGAAATGTGCGATGGCGTTCACAAGTCATGTCCCGCGGACGTTTTCAAGAGTTCACGTGAGATTTGTCGTGAATCCGCTGGACAATGCGATCGTCAAGAGTACTGTACAGGAACGTCGGCTCTCTGTCCTGAGGACACGCATTACGGTCATGAAATGATCTGTCGAGAGGCGAAGAGCACCTGCGACATAGAAGAACGATGCACAGGCACGGGAATAAACTGTCCACCAGATGTGTTCGCCGACGTCAGTTTCATTTGTCGTCAAGCTCAAGATGCATGCGATCGACCAGAATACTGTACTGGCAACAGTATTTACTGTCCTATCGACGCCATCCAACCCGCAGGCACACCTTGTCGAGAAGCCCAAGGCGCCTGTGATATTACGGAATACTGTTCGGGTTCTTCGAAACAATGTCCTTCTGATCGTGTCCTCAGTTCTGGTACGGTGTGTCGACGTGCAGTGGGTCCTTGCGACAAAGAGGAAAAATGCGACGGCCGCACTCCGGACTGCCCAGAGGACGTCATGAGATCACCGGCGTTCATGTGTCGTTCGCCTAACGGCCCTTGCGATCGACCAGAATACTGTATCTTTGGTAACGCAAGTTGTCCGCGAGACGAATACTACAATAGTTCCACAGTTTGCAGGGCGTCACTCGGTCTCTGCGACATCGAAGAACTCTGTCCTGGTGACAGTAGTCGGTGTCCTCCCGATGAAAAACAACCAGCGGGCACTCTCTGTCGTGCTGCGGTTGACGTTTGCGATAAGCCAGAAGTTTGTTCGGGTGTACACGATCGATGCCCCCAAAATCGATTCGAACCAACGACGACCATTTGTCGAGAGTCCACTGGCTACTGTGACCCCGCGGAACATTGCACCGGCTATACGACGGGTTGCCCTGCAGACGAATTTGCTCCCACCACAAAGATGTGTCGTAGTCCTGCAGGTCCTTGCGATCGCCCTGACTATTGTACAGTGAACGGCACCTGTTCACCAGATCTCTTCTACAATTCGTCGACCATGTGCCACCTACAGGCGTCGCAATGTGACCGCACTCTCTTTTGCTCTGGTTCGAGCGTGCAGTGCAGTTACAACGTTAGCGATGAAGTCGTTGGATCGTGGTGTGACGCGACGGGTCTTCAGTGCACGCAGGACATCTGTACGAGCTTGAACACCTGCGAAACTTCCTATGCAAATTGTGCGTGTACACAGGATTTTCAATGCGCGACTACGCAATCCTGTCTTGTTGGCAGTTGTGTCAATTATCAATGTCAGAAGAACGTTGTCGCCAACTCTTGTTTCATTGATGGCGCGTGTTATGCCAACGGAGAACAGAACCCCTTGAATGCATGCCAGGTATGCCGATCTGCATTGTCCATCTACATGTGGATGCCCATGTCGTCGGGAACACATTGCGACACAGGCAACATCAAAGGTGATTGCTCCGCTCAGGATACATGCAATGCAAACGGTGTGTGCGTGGACCGCTACCAAACCGGCAAAACATGTCGAGCAAGCGCAGGAGACTGTGACGTTGCTGAAGTGTGCATCAGTGGCAACGATCAATGTCCAGAAGATGAATTCAAATCGTCGAGCGCCATCTGTCGAGTCCAAAACGGTGACTGCGATGCTCCAGAATACTGCACAGGCGATCACGTGGACTGCCCTACCGACGACTTCTTCCCCAGCTGCTACATGTGCAGGGAAGCTCGCGGTCCTTGCGATGCTCCAGAATACTGCACAGGGGAGACACGCAACTGTCCACTGGACGTTATGGTCGCAGAGGGAACACTCTGTAGGGATGTAACCGGTGACTGTGATGCACCTGAATACTGCAACGGTAAGTCCACGCAATGTCCCGCCGACGCTCTTCGTTCAAGCGATTGGGTTTGCCGACCAGCCATAGGTCTCTGCGATCGACCAGAGACGTGCAGCGGTCAGTCTAAACTCTGTCCTGCAGACGCTCTCTTTCCTGCGGGCACCATTTGTCGGTACGCCGATGATCTCTGCGACGAAGTGGAAATATGCGATGGCATCTCCACCGACTGTCCTGTGGATCTGTTCTCTCCGGTGACGAAGATTTGTCGTCCAATTGTAGGTCCTTGCGATAGAGCAGAGTTTTGCACCAACACCTCCAAGTACTGTCCTTCAGATCACGTTGCTCCACAGGGCACCGTCTGTCGACAAGCATTGGATGTCTGCGATGCAACGGAAATCTGCGATGGTGTGACGAAGACATGTCCTTCGGACAAGTATGCGCCAAGCACGCAGGTGTGTCGCGGTGCGGTGAACAAATGTGACGTCGAGGATTTCTGCACGGGTAATAGTGTACGCTGTCCTCTGGACAATCGTAGACCAGACGGTTATCCTTGCAGCGACAACGATTTTTGCAACGGTGATGAATTCTGCCTGGCGGGGGTTTGCACACCTTCGACAATCTATCGTAATTGCAGTCGACCAGATGGATGCTCGCTCGACTACTGTGACGAACAAAGCGAACGTTGTGTTCACACCGTGATCACTGGCGTCGGTCAGTCATGCTATAGCGGACCAAATGGAACTTTAGGCGTCGGCATCTGTAAGGCGGGCATTTACTCTTGCAACGGCTTTGGCGACTTGGAATGCCGAGGCGAAGTAACGCCGAAACCCTTTGAATTTTGTGGCAATAACAAAGATGATGATTGTAACGGCATCATCGATGATGGTTGCCACACCGGTCCTTGCACAAACGACGCAGAATGCGTGAATTCGCCCATCGATACGTGTCATCTCGGACACTGTAACAACGAAAGCAAATGCGTCTATCATCTCCTGCCTAACTATTGTTTTATCAACGGCAATTGCTATGGCTTCAACGAGTACAAGCCCCACAATCCCTGTCAACGCTGCTATCCTAATATCTCGAGAATGGACTGGACCCAGACCAACCAGGCGAATGTCAGTGACAATAACATTTGCAATGGAGGAGAACAGTGTCGCGATGGAAAAATCTATGTGAGTCCGCCGCCGTTGCGCTGCGACCATCTATCTAGTCCTTGTGTGACCGGCGTGTGCGATCCACTTCGTGGTTGCTACAAAGAACTCTTCCCTGATGGCTCTTCATGTAGCATAGAAGGAAGTACCTGTTCTGTTGCGTTTATTTGCGACAACGGACAATGCGTGTGCAATGGCATCCTACATTCAAAGAGCACGCACGTATCCTTGATCGTCGGTCTTGGCGTCGGTCTACCCATCATCGGATTCACCTTGATTCTACTTGGATATTGGATTTATTGGCGAGAGACGGCTATGTCACGTTACACAAAGTTACAGTAAAAGAAAGAAGAGGAGAAGGAGTGATTTAACTGAGCTCCATCGATGAAGACGTTACCATCAACGAAGGAGAAGATTCCGCTAATTCAGGGTCGGACCGAAGAGGAATGAAAAACTTGTTTACATCGTAGTTTCTTAGAACGTAGATTGCCGCCTGAGAAAGTAGAGTCGCGATGACAATGCCAATCAGATTTTGTCGTCTATCGTGAACGATCATCGAGAGAACGATAAAGAAGCAATCGGTGAATCCAAGCACCATGAAGTAGATGAAATAGTAGCGTAGCGCATCAACATGTTTCTCGATCTTCTTGCTTGCTTTGTTCACTGCAAAGAGAAGCATCACGTAGATGAGATGTGCAAAGATGATCAACATCCATATCCACACTGACCCATCGTCGACGAGCAACGCCAATGACATCATGGTGAACAAAATGATTTCAATGGCGAGCACAAGTCCTTGGAAGTGCATGGCCGGATTCTTGTTGAAATGATAGAGCGTCGTGTCAACCTGCACGTTGTTCTCTACAATGTAGGCAACGCTTAGCCATCCCCACACCAGGCCGCATATCGAAGGATCTGTGAAATTCGAAGCGACCGCTGCAATGAGCCCGATCAGGCAAATCAGCGGTAGCGTTACCTTCCATGTCGTGGACAGGTAGGCGATGTTCTGACCAACAAGATAAAAGTATGCGTAGGTCATTCACTTGTGGTTTTTTTTATTGCGATGGCACAGAAGAAAACCGCAGAATAATATTTATCACTAGGAAAAATATTTGCACCGACACTGCTATAATCAAGGGTAGCCAACGCATCCTCGAAAGTACAGCAGAAAAGAGAAAAATAGAGAACACAGGGGAGAATTCAAGAATGGTAGTCCATGCGTGTTTCCAACGTTGACGTCTATCTTCGGCTATCCAAACAACAGCATTGCATCCAACCCACAGAATCGCAGCAATGAAGACGCCCGCAGGAAATTCTGTTTGATCAACGTACAAAGGTAGAACATAGTAGAGAATGCCGGGCTGAATGACGTAGTAGTAGAGTTGAGTGTAGAGCGAAGGTAGCTTTCTTTGCCTCGACGTACTCAGCGTAGTTAGTACGGCCAGTGCAAGTCCAATGAATCCGGTAAACACTACGTCTAGTCGAAAGAAGCCACTGGACAACCAGAGAAACGCAAGCAGAGAGAGCAGTGTGCGTAAACTCGATCGTGCTTCGACATAGGCGTGATACGCCAGTAGAAAGAATAGCGCCTGTTGCTGCACGATGAAATACTTGTTAAATTCTGCGTTGTCAAAATATTCTTTCATTGTAGACGACTCGCTGCAGTCGATAGTATTTTCCATTGAATCTTTTTACCAGGCCATCCTCCGTCTCCATGAAAGTCAGAGAAAGATCGCCGCCTCTTTCGAAATTGGTAATCATGAGTTCGTTGTACTCGATGAAGTTGTAGTCGATGATGTCAATGCTTATCTCTAGAATAGAGTGAGCTGGATCCTTTTGCATTAGTTCGACTAGTTCATCTGTATTGACGTGCATGCAAGGCGTGCAACCTGAAGTACCACCACGTCGATTACAACACGACCACGTGCCATCAGTGTACATTCTACCAATGTGCACTCGACAGTAGTAGTTCATGTAGTTCACCTTTGGCTTATAGTCGAAACCACAGATTTTACATCGAACTGTTTGCTCGAGGAACTCAATGTCCGATCGATACTTTGCTTGAAGTCTCAGAAGAGTTAGTTCATCTTCTTTTTCAATATCGTCATCGTCGTCGTTGCAGTTGCCGTCGTCACTGTCACAGTCGCTTTCATACAGAGTACGTGATGAACGCGTCTCTTCTCTTTCACCGAGAATATCGATGAGAGGTCGATTGCTCGACATTTCTCTAAAACATTGATTGAAGAAAAAGAATCCTTATAACTTTATACAGTCGTTAACTACTTTCGAGCACGTGTACATCGCCAAAAAGTCGGGATTGCTCTGCAAAACATTGTTGACGCGATATTCCGCAAGAGAATGTGTACTTTTACGAACGAACGTCGTCTGTTCAAGATCGGTTAACGGTCTGTGGCAAAAGCGTAGAGCGTACGTTCTAAAAAATTCCTCTCTGTCTGCGTCGTTTGCCGATGGCAACGACATCAATGTCCAGTAGGCTAGACTTACTCCAAGTAGATCTGCAAAGTCTTCGTTCTGCGTTCTCTCTCTGCCTGTTAGCGAGCAAGAAAGAATGTCACGCATCCACGCTACGGATGCGTTGGACATCTCCAAGTAGTTACCGTTGCCGTCGAAGTTCATTCCGATACCGTCGATACTGTGCACCAATTCATGACCGACAATTGTTGCAAGTTGAGCGTAGAGGGCAGCACGTCCTTGTCCTTCTTGATAGAGAGGTTCTCGTAGAAGACCCACGCTAATATCGAGAGTATTTGCCTGATGTCGATAACGCGCGCCAACGTGCAGAGGAAGAACAAGGTTTTCTTCAGTGCCGAGGAAACGCGAGGCGATTCTCTCCTTTTTCAACTGAAGAAACCTATCAATGAATTCCGTGGGTTCGTCGCTGGGCAACGCAGAACCACCGCCCCCTGTATCTCCCACTGAAAGAGTTAGCCGTGTCACCTTTTCCTGTAGATCTTTGTGCGCGTGTAGCAATCGCACAAACTTTTCTCTGAGGTTTTCAGCGAGATCACGTACTTCTTCGATAACACGTTGATCGATGTACATCGATGAATACAAGTGAACAACGTCCGAATTAAGCCATTCTTCCACGAAGGCTCCGCAATCAAGGTGTCCCTTGTCGATACTGAGATAACGATCGAAATCGGTACTCGGCATTACCGATGTCAAGACGGATTCACTTGTTCCATAGTTCGACGCTGGTACATCGTCCAACAGCATGATTGCATACTTTGTGTAGGCTACCCATGCCTGGAGCGGATACTTTACGATGACAGAGGGCAGAACGGAAAGATATTCTTGCGCTCGGCACCACAACGGGAGATCGTTTAGACGTTCAAGCCATTCTTCGTTGGAAAGCAAAGAGGTGGGCTTGCAACCGAGAAGGTAGTTCGTCACGTTGAATCGTCTGTCCGCTATACTTGACTGCCATTCTCTCCTGGGAAGGAGATCGCGTTGACCGTGCGTCTTCAAATACTGTAGAAAGGATTCTCCTCGAGTGTTGCCATCTTCATTGAATATAGAATAGAGTGTTGTTTCAATGTCAACGATAACATGCGACCAGTCGCGTGCGTCGTCGATCCTATAGACGAACGTAAGACGATTTTCCACTTCCAAACGATGTTCCTCAGAGGTCAGGCGAGAAGGATCGTCAAAGAGACCCGATTGTTCAAAGGAAGGTAAAAGGGTATCGACCTTCCAGGGATTTTTGATCATTGCAAACTCCAAAGGTGCAATGGCATTGTAGAGTTGAAGTCTACCCCAAAGAAATGCGAGATCATCATAGTTGCGCACATTGGTACTGCTTGTCAGTAGAACAGAGAGCGCGCTCGAAGACGTTGGAGAGAACAACTTCGTTCTCTTGTAGACTTCACATGATTCATACAGCTGTGATACTATATTGGTGGTGTTGGCGTGCTTAACTATGTCGTCGACACGCCTTCGATTGTCTCGCCGCACGTACGTGAGAACATCTTCAATATAACCGTACGTCGCACATGTATAGTTGTAGAAGTCACTGCATGGTTGTTCTTTGTTTTGTAGTAGGTTGAGCGATGGTGCACTACGCAGTCTTGAAGTAGGGTTGACGGTCGTCGGTAATGGTAGATCTTCATGCGCGTGCGATGTTGATTCAATGACAACGTAGACAATGTTTGCGGTGGCCAAGACAGCAAGGCAAAATAAAAACAATCCCAATCTTAGTTTCCACATCATAGTTGCATTTTTCTCTCCCTCTTACTTTGCACTCAGAAGGAAAAAAAGAAAAAAAAAGAGATGGCGGCTTCCTCTTCGTCCTCTTCTACTGCTCTTGTTCCCTCAGAGGATAGACGTCCTTATTATATAGAGCATCATTATCTGGACGTTTACTACGACCATCTCTATTTAGTTGGTTGTACAGCAACGGCAGCCTACATCATTACAAAATGTGGTCGCGATGAGTACACTGCTCATTGTATAGCACTGTCAAGTGCAGCAAGGAACCGTCCATTGGAAAACAGCAAGTTCATGCCACAGTGGAAGCACTATACAGCGGAAATCAAAGGATATCTTCATGCTTGCGCTTTCGACGATACACTATGCGTCATCGAAACAGACTGTGTTCGTATCCTTCACACACTAGACTATCAAACCATGGTAGTTACACATTTTGACTACGTGGACGCGTGCTGTATGAATTCCAGATACATAGTCATCGCGTACAACAACTCCGACGTTTTTGTCTACGACTATGTCGATCGTCGAACTGTAAAAACCGTCTTGCTCGGTGTTTCAATTGTGGACATCGATTTCTTTTCCGATGTACACAACTCAATCATCATAACAACCTCAGACAGCAAAACAGCATTCTACGAAATCACAGAGCACGATATTTGCTTGTCTAAGCAGGTTGTACTGTTGGACTCGACAGATCGTCTTCTATTCACACATGAAATTCATTCACGTGTACTTGCAACGTGCAGTCGCTATGAACTTTCCATTTTTCGAGGAACATCCGACGGCAAAACCGTAGGGCGCGTTCGTTCGAACTTTACTTCGCCCATAGTAGACGTGGCCTCTATGACGAGCAGTAGACCATGGCTTTTTGTCTACGACGTTGAAGGGTGCGTTCAAGTATTGAATTGGAATCTCGAAACTCTTCGCGTTCTTAGCAATCATGAACTCTTTAGACCTCACAATACCTGTAGAATACCCATTCATCGTATAAGTAGACCCTATCGTTCAATGGCCATCTGTTCTGAGGCACCCGGCACGCTCATGCTCCTTCTGCCGTCCGCTGATCTTTGTGTTATTAAATTTTCCTAAAAGAAAAAAAACTTTTGAAGAAAAAAAAACACCATCCTATCATGGCAGCATCACCGCAACGACGACAACGACAAAGAGTATTCACTCGACTTGAAGTCAAGCAAGGCGTAGGCTCTCTTTCAATAGTGCAGACAGATGAATGTCTAATTCTTCAATCAATGCATCCTATCGTCGCTCATTGTAACGACATGAAAAACGCTCTCTCAATATACGGACTCGCTCACGCTCGCTCTGTTTCTCATGGCGGTGAACAATTCACCGAGTACATAAACAACTCCGTCAAGACGTCGAGATGTGAAGGCGACAAGAAACAGATATTCGAGAACTACATTTCTCGTGAGAAGTTCACGTCGCCAAATACCACCCTCATCTTAACGAATACACGACTTAATCTCACGACGATTGTTCTCGATGGCTGCGTCTCCTTGAACAACATCAACTCTGATTGCATCGATTCAGAATGTGGCAATGGAAGAAAGATTCTGACGTTGTCCTTGCACAAGACCGCCGCGCTTCGATGTCCTCTTGCGGCAAGCGTCATCAACGTTAAAATGTACGATGAAACTGTAGTCTCAGGTTATCAGATGATTGAAGATCGACGAGGTATGTGGTCCGTACACAATGCTATATTCGACGTAGACAACTGCAGGAGAATTGAAGGCATCTCCGTCGTCAACGCTCTAACGATAAAAGCACCTACTCAGCGCATGATAAGTGCAGCCATCACTCGATCGCCCACCTGTTCCTACAAATCAACGCCTTCGTCGTTGATTCTTCTTGAAGATGAACTCGCACCAAGACCTTCGATGCCAACGGCAGCGTCGTCCCATTCTCCCTTTTCAACATCTCTATTGGGAGTGGTATCAGGCGACGACTTTCTCGACAGTATTCTTTCGTTTGTCATGCCACGACGTCGCGTACGCGATCCTCTACAAGGCGTTCTCGACATGTCCAGACGTGAATACGAGGCGGATACCACGCCTATGCCAAAGATTCCCGAAAAACAGCAAACGCCCGTCGGAGGAAACGTAAACGCTGTTGCTGAACCTACCGCATCCAAGGAAGATCGATGTTCAGTGTGCATGGAAAATCGAGCGTCTGTTGCTTTCTCCTGCGGCCATGTTCCAGTTTGTCCTGAATGTGTTGACGACTATCGAGCGCACTGCGCAACATGTCCACTCTGTCGAGAACCTATTTTGCACATCACAAAGCTTTATTTGTGAATTAGTAAGACAGCAGCGCTCTGTCGATTTCGCAATGTCGAACAAGTAAACCAATGATCAAGGCATTCCCGGACTCTAGAGCGTAGGAAATAGGTCGACGCCCATTGTTGTCTTTCATCATCGTGGCTTTCTTCGAGACGTCGTCGAGGAGAAGTATCGTGATACATCTGTTCTTGTTTTGTTTTACAGCGATGTGCAACGCCGTCTCACCGGTTTCGGGAAATGGAGCGAGTTGCATAGCACAGTTCTTTTTTGTCTTGGCGATGCGAAGAAGATGCTTTAGCGCGGATGAATTGCCTGAGGCCACAGCAGAGTGCAAAGGTAAGCATCCATTGTTCGACGATACCATCGATAGTTCTGGTTTAAGCTCCAGTAGACACTGCACTGTCCTTTTAGCACCAAAGAACACGGCAGCCAACAGAGGAGTCCTTCCTATGAAATCGGATTTCTCATAGTTGCATCCATGCTTAATCAAAGTCAACATTGTGCAAACATGGTCTTTCATTGCAGCATGATAGACAGGTGTCATGCCTTCATTGTCGGCAACATCGATAAGATCAGGTGCAAAATCATGAATAAGCTCCACAACACTTGTATTGCCTCCTGCTGCAGCACACACCATCAGAGATCTACCTTGAGCATTTACCTCTCTAAGTTTATCAGGATGGTCATGAATGAACTTGGCAACGTTGCCTTCTTGACCCGTGAACGCCCAATCGAACACTGACATTTACGCTTTCAAAGAGATGGAGGATTTTTTTTTATTTTCTTTTTTTCTTTACGTGGACTTTTCACCTGTGTAGTTATGCTCGATGGCAATCTTCACGGTGAAAACGATTTGCCAGATTAGATAGGGCAGTGAAAACCAACCAAGATCAGTGTCGCTGACCATTGCAACTGTGGCAATGAACGACGAGCCAATGGTGAGCATCTGTGCAAAGAGAATGTTCGAGTTTCCCCGGGTGGCAATGTGCACCGTCAACCAGAACGAATAGAGAAGATGCGTTCCCATGGCGAAGACCAAAGGCACGGCCCTCGAACTCCATCCGTCGTTGGCACCAGCATTGTGGAAGATGGTGTATGTCGGAATCACCATGAATACCATGACAATCATGTGTATGAGTACGTAGACCCATGCAGGCACAGCAAAAGGATAGCGGCGCGGATCGCCTTTACGTTTGATGGCATTTGCATAGGCGTGCCACCAACCATGTCCGGAGTCGTCGGCTGAAAAGGGATTCACTTCGACGGTCGCCAACGTGATGATTGGCAGCATCAGGTAGTAGCTTGTAAAGAATATAACGAAATAAACATCGTCAAGTACCATCGTGTCTCCTTGGCGTAGAAGCGAGGAACGCTCTGTGATCGCTGAGTTTTTTTTCACTTTCATTTGCTTGTAGCAAGAGTTTTTTCAAAAGGACTGAGATCGCACACGCTCTACTTGTCGTCGAGGAGACTCAGAATACAAGTCGTTTAAATTAAAACCCAGGTAATAGCGAGACCGTTCTTGCTTTTCTTTTTTCCTTGAATTATGCATGTACGTCCACAAGAACATCAGACAGATTAGCAGTGGTGAAAATAACACCGCAAACAAAAACACGTAGGCAACGTTCGCCAAGTACGAATCCTCCATGAATTCAAGACTGCTTTGGTTTAGGCTTTGTTAATCTTAATATTCCAAGCACTAGGAGAGCAATGCCGTAGCCTACCATCCTAAGATGGAATTGCTGAACGAAAGACATGCACGTCATCCAGACAACCGTGAATACAACGAGGAATATGATTCTTCGACATTCAATTATGTTTTTAATAGTAAGCAGGTTGACTATGTTGTTAAACGTGCGCACAGCATCATCTTCCAAAACGGCCATTTGTAAGATGACCGCAAGAAAAGAAATCGATTTCTTTTTTTTTCAACAAAATCGATTTTTTTTGTTAAAATCCTGCGTGGGTTATTACTAGTATTGCACAAAATACTACACAGCGGCTGATGGCGTGCATCAAAAGCGCACATAACCGCACAATCAACCCGACAAGATATCCAATGTCAAAGACGAGTCCGCTCAAAGAGAACACAATTTGAATGAGTGTATCTTTAATCGTCGTGACCGTATAGATCAAATCTCTGCGGATCATGTTGAGATCCGCGTTTAAGTTTTCTCGCAATCTCGAACGCATTTCATTGTCGGTCATGTTATCTTCACAGTGCAAATTTGAAAAAAAAATTTATCGAGCAGTTGTAGTAACTTCAGGTTTTACACTCGACATAGCGTGTAGCACTGTACAAACCATGATGCACGCTATATCATAGGCGATGTCGCACAGCAAGCCTATGCATGATTTTAAAATCATCAAAGCAAAGTGAATGATTTCGAACATGAGCATCGCTAGCGTGCACACAATGCTCACAAATTGTTCACTGAGTCGTTTGGTATTGTGCATGATACTTTCCAGACGATGTTCGAAGATCGAGACTACATCCTCTTGAAAAGTTGGGGTCGACATTCTCGGACGAAGTTCTTTTTTTTTCTCTTTTTATTTTCTCTCGTTGTTTACGTTCTAAAAACCACTTGCCCTTTACCTTCGGTAACTAGTTTCTGAGGTGGTGCGTCACGCCAATTTGTCTGCAAGTCTGGTTGGAAGTAGCGAGCTGGAGGTGGTTCTGTTTTCCTGTTGGGTTTTTCGAAACGTGGAGGATATAAAGTCGCGGACTTGTAGAACGTCAAAAATCCCTGTCTAGCAATGAACACTCCGCCAATGCCAAGCACCACAATGAGAATGATGAGAATAGCAAAAGCGACGACTGCACCCGGAGAACTTCCACTTCCAGTGCACGTTGAACCATCTCCTCCACAGACACCGCAGATGTCAAGTACAGACGTTCCTCCGGATACACCAAAACAGTCACGGCACGACGATCCATCTCCATTGCATACGCCACACACATCTTCCACAGCAAGACCATTTGGAATGCCACGACAATCCATGCACGACGTTGAATCGCCTCCACACACACCACACAAATCGATGAGTTGCGTACCACCTTGTGTACCACTACAATCCGAACAGTCTTCAATGATGAACGTTACGTTCAATTCGCCAAACAACGACGGATTGGCAACGGACGTTGCGCGAACGACAAACCAATCCACGCCCATGATCAAAGGATTCACCCACTGAACCACGCCTGTGTACTGATTGATGCTCGTCGTTGCACCGTGAATGACCGACCATCTTACCACAGTAGTGGAGGGAAGAGCGTGCATTACAAAGAACAGCTGTCCTGTGCACTGAACATTCGAGGTATTCACAGGCACCACGATAATGCACGTAGACGACGTTCCTCCGCACACACCGCAGAGATCGATTGTCTTGCCAGAGTTGGGTATGCCATCGCAACCCGCGCAACTGGATCCATCACCTCCACACACTCCACAAGGATCAGGCAGAGACGGTCCGCCGAGAACACCAGAACAATCTTCGCATACGCCAACAGTCACCGAAATGTTGATCAGCGACCAAATATGCTGCGTCGGCAGTGACGCATTGATAATGATGAAATCGACTCCTCCTGGTAAATAGGGACGTCCAGTATAGGAGAGCTCCTGTCCAATGATCACTGCGATACCTTGAGTTGGTAGAGGTGCGACGAGCGTCCAAGTGGCCAGACCTTGCGTCGACTCGAAGGCGTGATGTAGAGTCAGATTTACACTGCCTTCACAGGGAATCGTTAGTCCTGTGATATTCGTTGTCAAGATAACGCAGCTGTTGTTGGCGCCTCCGCAAACATTACATTCGTCGATAGTCAAATTTCCTCCAATGACACCCAGACAATCGGTGCACGTTGAGTTATCGCCTTCGCACACTCCGCAAAAATCGTCGAGCGTACACGAGTTGATGACACCGTCGCAACCATAACAGTCTTGCCTACAGAGATTGGCCACGTAGACGCCACCGTTCGGGAGATTTTGCGTGATACCCGAGGCAACGAAACATCCACCACGGTTGCTCACCGACGCACCATAGCGTGTAGACAGTGACGCAGATGTGTCGTTCAGTCGGTACATCGGTCGATAGAACGTAGGAAAGGATGGATTCACGTCCCAGACGAAAGTGGCTCCACGCGAAGACGGCGATGGAATGAAATCTTCGTCGCCCGCCACAGCAAATTCGTCCCAGATGCTCACCGTGTAGCCGAGGCGCGACGCAAGATTGATGGCGTTTGGCTGATCAAGAGGCGTGGGAATCGCTGTCGATCCGGAAATCCTGTACATGTACACAGTGGACATGGCATCGCCCACCATCACAATGTCCTCGTAGACGGACACCGATACACCGAAGCCTCCTTCGAGAGTGGGCGAAGGCGGCGTAATCTGTGTGACGAATTCGTATTCTCCTTGAATGCCTGCGAGAGGATTCCATCGGTAGATGTACACAGAACCCGCTGAATCTTGACCTGCGTACGTTAACGAAGGGGCGCCAACCGCAAGTAGACCCGAATCCGCACTCACAGCCTCGCCAAAACACACGGTCGTCGTTTCGTTTCCGAAGCCATAGTAGAGTTCCTGAAGAATGCCCGACGAGTAGGTAAGATAGACGTAGGCCCTACCGGTAAAGTAAGCCTGAGGATCGCCAACGATCACCGTTCCCCAGACACCATCGTGCGTACCCTGGGGAATACGTTCGTCAATGGCCATAGCAAAGCCAAAGTAGTGCACCGGACAAGGATCGTTGGCTGTCCAAAGCCATTCCCAAGGCGGCGAACCTCCTGGATTGCGCACCCACAACTGTACAACATGAGGCACGGCAGCATGACTTCCAATGGCCAGGTAGTTTTCGCTCATTGCCAGTCCATTGCCAAGACCCAAAGGTACACGATAGTCTGTCGTTCCGTCTGTACTATAGGGAATCACGTATTCACTGTAGAGACCTGTGGTGGCATTCAGATTCCAGGTGATTACAGGTGCCGTGTTGATTGGTGAATACTCTTGTGCAATGTGCTGCGATGCAGCCACCGTTCCGTTCCACGTGGCCACCGCGCCTCCAATTCTTGCGACATTTGGCAGGACAGTTTGCGGAACAAGTTTCACTTGTGGTCTTGGCGACGCAGGTCCTCCACAAACTCCACAACGATCAAAACCTCCCGGAAGGGTACAATCTGCGTCGCAGAGAGCGGGTACACCAGTCAGAGACAGGTTAATGTAGGTGCTTGGATAGAAGCCACAGATGTCCGGTTCTTCTCCTGTACACGGTGCCAATGCAGACGTTGTTTTCACTGCTAAAAGCAACAGTAGCAGTGACAATATGGTAATGTGAAAGTGCATTTTTCTCTCTCTCTTTCACTCTTCTTTTTCTTAGTCATTGCTTCTCCAATCATCTGAGTTATTTAAATAGCAAAACTATCACCCTTAACTAAATGTCATCGTCTGCGAAACTCATCGATGCACGGCTCTCTCCAAGTAAAGCCAAGGAGATGCTTGCCAATCCACCTCATGGTCGACCTCTAACCGATCAACAACGACGATATTTTCAAGCAGTCGCTCATCGCAAATAAATTAACATGTGAAAAAAAAACAAAAAAAAGTAATCATGGAACTCGACTTCTGGACGACAGATCTCAAACTTACCGACGAACGATCAAAGCCCCTTCTGCTTTGGAATCGTTCCGCCTATGTTCATGGCGTTGAAGTTGGAGGACGTTATCACGAAATGATCAACTCTTTGCCCAACGTGGAGTCGGAAGAGAAGTTTTTTAAGGAGTTTCGCGAAGGCTACAACAATCAAGTTCTCAATTCCGATGGGGAGCTGCCTCCCGTCGATCCTTACTACGATGCAGGTGCAAACGTTGCTCGATTGGCCGAGGCACACAGAGGCCAGTCTGACGATCGATACGTGTTCCTCAGTGGTGTCGCCGACAAAATGGTCATTGATCCAACAATCACTCCACCACTTCATTGATCTTTATTCTTCAATCGATCTTCAATGTGAATAAACCCGAGAAACCATCGGATTTCAAACAGTTTGGTATGCGGATGTGCACGTTTCGCACTCCATCGTAGGTGCCAGTATAAGCAAACGCAGGCATCACCGCAGAGATCACCTCTCGTGAGAAGAACTCTTCGTTAGATCGAAGATCACCGTAGTCAAATGTATGCGTGTATGCCATGTCGCCGTCCATGCGAGGTTCGTCGTAACTAAGCGTTACCTGAGTTTCAAGTTGTCCAGCTTCAAGGTAGCCTCCAAGAACTTGATCGAAGTTTGCAAGTGCAACTTCGCGATCGCTTTCATGCCAGTCGAGCACAAGGGGGCGACGACCTCGACCAACAGTTAGATCGGAGAGCAGGGCAACGAATGCACTCTTTTCCACCTCCCAGAAGTAGGAGGTGTCGTATTTTTCACATTCGAGCTCCGACTCCGAAGTCTCTTTGGAAGAATTACGCTTCTCGTTTCGTCGCACACAAACATCGGGATCGACCCAAAGATAGACGTTCAAATCGGCGTCGCGACGAAGATTCTTGCGCATCTGTTCGTTCTGTCGTAAGTACATGGCGTAGGAAGTATCGTCGATATTGCCTAAGCGATGATTGGTCACAGCGAATACCATGTTGCCAATCAACGTTCGGTCAATGATGCAGACGAACTTCTTGGCCTTTGCTTGCAGACGTTCAAGACGTGCTATCGCTGTTTCATGACGACCATAGCAGAGTCCATGCATGAGCATTTGAAATACAGCACCGTATTTCTGTGGATTTTCGAGAAAGAGATCGACGATTCCATCGGCATGTCCCGTTTCCTCGAGAAAGTCCACTCGACTTGGCGATCGTCGCCTCATCATGGAACCCAAAGTAGTTTTGCCCGCTGAAATAGGTCCATCAATGGTGAGCAGGAAAGTACCAGAGCAAACGTCCTCGAATTTTTCAACGGCCATTTTTTTTGAGATCCCGT
>FRDC01002196.1_pt1 | contig 70689 bp, 62 predicted proteins | sample 1106171 | NCBI WGS metagenome assembly FRDC01 (sample SAMEA3930566, study PRJEB13176) | freshwater metagenome | biome: Drinking water system; feature: drinking water; material: water | place: Singapore | collected 2014-12-20 | reverse complement strand
ACATCAATGATCAGGGTATCAGCTAGTAACAGTGCAAACAGCATGGCCACAGACCACGGTTACAGGGTCTTACGTAACGCCGCAATGGCGCATTACTGGTGCCGGTTTACCAGCATCCACCGGAACGAGGACCTGTACTACCAGAAAGGGGCGTTGCTCTTTCTCGAAGTCCTCAAAGAGCTACATTCGCCGGGCGTACGGTTGCTGGTCAAGTCTTACATGCCTGCGGTGGAAGTAGGCGTGGGGCTAGAAGATCACCCAAAGCAACACGCCGAGTACGTGATGTCCATTATCTCAGAGATGCCTGACCAAGAAGACGAATTGCAGCCTAACCGATGCCAACGAAAAACATTGGTACAAGACCACCAGACGCGTACACCCTAGTGCCTACCTAAGTTCTGCGTACTGTGAGTACAGCGACTACTGCGGTAGTCTGGTAGAGAGGTCCAACTTTGAAGTGCTACGTGAAAATTTACCGTCGCACTGGGTAGAGGACGTAGACTACAAAGTGGTATACGGCGACTTCTTCTCCAAGTCCCTGCAACTCCGGGCGGTGTCTCTACTCAGGGCACCGGATGTGCAGGAGTACCTGTACAAACTGAGCGAGTACCCAATCATGGATGCTAGCCACTACAGCAATCTCAGGACGGAGGCCGAGTCGGATCACTGGGTAGAAGACGGTCGTTCGGAGATGTGCCGCGCCATCCGCGACTGGTACCGTTGGGTAACCAACGACCACGGGGCGGATATCCCGGAGATACCGAACACGTTGATCGATGATCTGTACTATTACATACAGGAATGGGGCAGCACCTACCCAGTTAACGAAACTGGTAGTGATATCTACCTCGACTGCGAAGAGTGTGTATTCTGGGAGGTCCATGGATTGAAGAAGGAACGCCCGCACGAGCTGCCCAATAAATGGGTGCAGGCTGACCGGAAGTGGAGCAAGGATCGTGAGAAGGCCCGCGATGAGGCTTGGGAACCGATCAGGAAGTTGCTGTTCCCTGAAGATGGTGCAGGCGTAGACAAGGTTGAGGTTTAGTCACTAAAGGTAGAGCATCATGCACACAAATGAGAACGTACGCGACGAGCGTGCCTTGAAACTGATAGCAATGGAGTACGAGGCGTACCCAAACCGCACACCATTGGCGTTTGCCACATCGGAGAGCATACGCAAACTCGGGGCCGCTAAGAGCGCTATCGGCGGATGGGACCAGAAGAAAAATCGCTATGTCTTAGTAGCGGTTTACATGGAGGATGATAACTGGAACGGCGTCCCGTTGTGGCTCATTCCAAGCTTGTGTACACCGGACCCACGTTGGACCGGTAAAGGTTTTTGGCACGCATTCTCTCATGAGTTCCTCATAAACGGCAAACCCCTACCGATTGAATGGGTACCGGTCCCGCGAGAGTCCGTGAACTTAAACCTTACCGCTACCAGCAGTACTGACAGCGGACAGTAGGTACGCACGAATCGCATTATTCCGATGGTCCACATTGAACCTACGACCCGGTACGTTAATCTTAATCTCACTCTCCGCTGCGGCGGTAGCGTAGTCACGACGCCTTATCGCCGCACAGAACTTCGGGAATTTAGTAAGCAAACCGGAAGGTCCCATAGCCCACAGCATCAGGGTAAGCGCCCGCTGTACCGGCTCCGGGTGCTGTGAGAAATGCAGCACCGGTTGTACATGCCGGATCATCTTCCGCATTTGGTCATGCGCAATTTCGTACACTGCCTCATTGGTGAGCCTGACCCTGTGCATCTCCGGTCCTTGCAAGAACACAGTATGACCTCGCTCCCACGCAGACGGGTGGTTCTTAACCCTGACCCATTCCTGCCTGATCAATTCCTTCGATGCCGGTTGCCCGTCTAGGGTGATGAACGGTAACCGCATCGCATCCTGCGGGGTCGGCATCATGTGGCCGATACCTACAGTTACCAGTCGTTTAACGTCGGCGTACATGTAGTTGATAAAACCCTCGCACCTGACGTTTTCTAAAACCATCTCTCGCACAAGTCGTGACAGTGGGGATTCGCTGCTACCGCTACCGCTATTGCTACGGCTACCGCCACGCGCCGCTTTGCCATTACCCTCCACCAGTACCGATTCAGTAGTAGTTTCCAAACCGACCTCACCCTCCGTGAGCATCGGCCCCGTTCCTTGTTTAGTCCCTAAATCTTCCATAGAAGAGGCTCCTCAACCTCTTCATTAAGGATACCATATCCAATGAATAAGTTCAACAACATCAAACTGCCACGTTCTGCCTTCGCCGCCGGTGTGTACCGCCGACTACAGAGTTCCATCCCCGCAACCCTTGTCGATGTCTACGCCAATGACCACATCGGCGAGTCAGTCAAGCCGATGCCGCAACTACCCCACCTAGTAGTGTCCGGTTCTCGCGGCCCTAAGCTATACGGCGAGGACAGCGTGCGATTCTACAGCGCTCTATACGACGTGACCAGGACCGTGTTCATAGCATACACGGCGGAGTTGGTAAGCCCACCTTACCATGTGTCACCGCTAATCGTGGAGCAAGGCGGCGCTCCCGGCGTGGACTTAACAGTGCGGTTGGTAAGCCAACACCTAGGCTACAAGGAGAAAACAACCCCGGCAAACTGGGCCGCTTATGATAAGAAAGCGGGTCCGATCCGCAACCTGGAGATGCTCAGCCGTGCCGATATATTCCTCGCTATCTGGGACGGTTCGAGTCCAGGTACTGCCGATGCGATAAACCAAGCAATGTCGCGGAAGATCCCCGGCTGTATTGTCGTGGTGGACTTCGACGCGATGATGAACGTAGTATAATTCTATAATTCTATAATTCACTGAAGGAGAGAATCATGAGTAACACGAGTAACAGTAACACGAGTAACACTGACATGTCACTCGCACCTGAAGCAACACAAGCGCGACTGACGAAGGAAGAACTCAAAACACACCTACGGTTCCTCCAAAGCGCGCTCGATGTACAGGACGCCGTGAACGCATCCGGCATCGCACTGGCGTTACACGAACTGTACGCTCACCTGTTACGTTCCAACTATGGGACCACACGGGCGAAGCAGCATCCGGCAGCGACGATGTTCCTAATCAAGCTGTCGGAACTGAACGGTTGGGAAAACTCACTACATGAAGCTTACGATATGGCTGAGATCGCTGTGGTAACAGAGATCGAGTTGACCAAGGAGAAACTCGCCAAGTTAGAGTCGGCGGGAGTCTAACATGATTCCCAGAAGCAGACTCAGGTCAGCGCGCTCTATGTACGTAGCCGTGTACTACAGCACACTCTTGAGGTCGTGCAACCCACAAGACCCTGTAGACCGCACTGCTGTACTAGCGACGTTAAAAGAAGCTGAGAAGCACTCTAAGGCTGTAACCAAGAAAAATGGTTACACTAGATTCCATATCCAGCGGATGGCCGTTAAGGTATCCGCTCCCGTAGATGAGAAACTGAAGCGTATGCGCATCGACTCGAAATCCCACACTGTCCGGGCCTTTTACCGGATCAAGGACAAGTGGATACGATTGCCATTAACAAAGTTGTAACCATGCCAGAGCAACCGCCTCCCGAGACGTACCCACAACGTGGCAACCCCGCCGTGAACTTTGTCCTACAACGCGTCGTTCGTCAACACCCAAACGGTAGGACGACAAACACATGGTCACGGGTACTCGTCACCTGTTGTAACTGCGGTCACAGTAAACTGCACTCGCTGTTCCATGTTACTCACTACGGTTGGACGTGCCCGCAGTGCAAGCCCTTCAAGCACGGACTTACTGGGTACCGTAAAGGTCAGTGCCGCTGTGATATTTGCCGGTCGGCAGAGCGCGCGGCACAGAAGAGGAAACGTAGGAGTGTATCAACGTAGGAGCGCAACATGAAGTATTCAAAACAGTACCCAGGACAAGTTGATCTCGAATGGCAGATGCTCGCATTGCAAGCAGTGCAAGCAAGCAGTGCAAGCATACCGTGCTTGGAAGACTGGGCACGTAGCACTGGGTTCGGGCAGACTAACAAACGAGACTTGCACGCTTTGAGGCTCTGCCTTCAAGCGATAGAGGCACACCACGATGCGATGCGTTCTGTAGGATGTCAGCCTGATGTGGCGGTTGATGAACGTTGGCCTACTGCTGTCAAGTTAGTACGTTAAGACCTTCTGAAACAATTTTGTACCCGTGGTTACTAACACGAGAAAGGAGTAAATTGGATCATGTCATCGATGGTGACACTGTTAATGATTGCTCTAGCCATGATCAGCGCATGGCTAAGTAATGACCGGCTACCTACAAACCGGCACAGTCACACCCAAAGCACCAGCATTCGAACGTGCAGTGCTATTACTGGCGTGTGGCCGGTCGTCGCCCATGAGCCGGAGTATGGTGAACGAGTGGGGTAGAGTAGTGGGTTCGACCGCTACTCTACCCCTGCCCAGTTTAATTTTTATTCATTCGTTTGTGAGCCTCATGTAGGTAACGAGTCTCGCGCGTCCGGTCCACTGGGCCGGGTGCGGGCGACTTGCCCCATGGAGAATAACGATGCACTACCAACCAGACTACAACGCTATTCATACGTATTATGACGTCTCGGATCGCGCCGGAAAGCTGGCAGATATGCCCCTAGGCCCCCACCGCAGTACAAGCAACCTAGAATTCACGAGGAGTACGAGTAGAACTAATGGGTAACTACGCAACGGACCAACAGCAACTACCGGTGCCGGATAACCCCCGCCCGGAAGTGTGGCAGTATATCATCAACAACCTTTCAAAATTATCAATCGCCCCTGTGCAGTTGATGATTCAGGACATGATCGCCCGCGACAAGTTCGGGCGACAGAAGTACGGCGTGCCTCTACAAACACACAACGGTCGTGACGCTTTGACTGACATGTACCAAGAGGCGCTTGACCTCACTGCATACTCATGCCAACACTGGCTAGAGACCGCAGAGAGACGCGATCTGGAGTTGCACCTTGAGGTGCTCAGACTAGCGTCGAAGATACGCGCGAGAATTATGTTCCGTGACATGGGGAGCAAAGTGGAGAGTAAGGGGTGAAGTGATGAAGTTCAGACTACCTCACAACGCTTTGGTTCAATTACCCGACGATGCCAAGCTACTGTACTACGAGAACCGTGGGAGATTTGACATTGTGGCATTATACCACAGCGCGTCGAACAACTTCACCGGTACAGAGCGTGAGTTTCTAGACGCTGGTCTGGCGTATGCTTACGTTCAGACCGGTAAGTACCTGCGTCGGGTACTGACACAGTTACGTGATTAGTGATCGGTGCGTGGTAATCAGCAAAGAGCCACATCACACAAGATTCCCCTCGTTCTCTAGAACGTGCAAGTGTGGTTCCTGGACCTTGCATCGTGAGGGGTGTAGTCGGGACGCAGGCCGCGTGCGGTTCGCGGCACCCCAAGCCGGTGGGGAAAGACCGGCACATAAGAGGAAACATGGAATTTACACGAGCATTTGGACGCACCCCTGAAATCGAAGCCGCGATTGACAACGCCTTCGAATATCACCGTTGGAATGAAGAGCAGACTGCGCATGGCGTAGAGGTCCGTAAGGCTTTGGTGGAAGCGGTGAAGGTGATTGTCGAACACGTTCCACCATCGGCAGACCGTTCCGCCGCGATCCGCAAGATTAGGGAAGCGCGGATGGATGCAAATAGCGCCATCACTCACGGCGGCAAGTTCTGACGTGAGTAAACATCCCGGCGTATCGTCGGGATCGACAGCGGTACAGCACGGGGTGAAGACCGTCGCCGCTGAAACGCCCGCCGGGAGCGTATCCCGGCACCTGCATCCGCCGTCCTCTGTGCGATTCGTTCGCGCCTGATTCACGCACAGGGCCTCCTACCAGAGGGCGGCGAATGAAGGTTAACAATGCTATGTATCAGTAGCAGGTTGTTCCTAGTAGCCCTGCTTTTACAAATCGTGGCCCTATCAGTGGTGCTAGGGTACACGTTGGGAAAGAGACATGCGTCAACGTTCACAAGAGTCATCGTTGACTGCGACCAATGTCAATGCAGGCTACAGGGAGAAGGGAGAATCTAAATGTCACAGTTTGCAATTACGAGACTGCGGCTCTGGGAGAGTAAGATCGAAATCTTCCGAAAGATACAAGCACTCAGAGCAGAACTAGTCAAGATCAACACCGCGCTTGAGAGCCTGAATGTACTAGAACCTGAACCGGCACATGCCGAGAAGTCCGGTAGGTTCTACGGTGTCACCATTAAAACCGCCGTGTTGACACTGCTCAACGAGAGTGACGCCACACTACAACGACAATACATTGTGGACGAACTGTTAAGATCCGGCGTCCAAACTAAGTCGAAGTTATTTGATAGGGTGGTGTCGGTGAGTTTCACCGAGCTTAGCCGTGACGGCCTGATTTCTAGAGTGAAGCAAGGTTACTGGATCATAACCGATGCTGGTAAAGCTAACTTGGCGGCGCGGCCCGATAACGCTGCAAATAGCGAACTAAAGCGCGACGCTGCTGGTGTCCAACTAGCACAGATGTTAATCCAAACTAGGGAGCAGTTCCCTGACCTGATCGGCGGTAAGGTGCCGGTAGATGGAGAAAAACAACAATGAATGCCAAAGCGGCCACACTAATGGCCACGGTGGAACGCACGGGTCAACAAGATTGGGTCTTCCCTATCTACGCAGTTACCGTCGAGTCCGCCTTCGTCTTCGTCGCGTGCGGGATATTCATCCTATGCTGCGCCATATTCGGTACGGCCAACATGCTGTACATCGTCGCCCGGTTCTTCCGCTCCATAGCGGAGCTACTGGAATACGTGGCAAAGTCCCACAACGAGTTCACCCAGAGCGCCCGGTTCCGTAACGCCGGTCAATCATCGGCTTTAGTCACTAAAGTCGAAACCGCTACGCCGACTGGAAGCCTTAAGAATTTTCGCGGATTCGGCATGTCATCAGAGCATTTCACGGACCCGTTAGCCCCCGTTGATTGGGATCTCGACGAGGAGTCCATAACACCCAGAGAAGATGCTACAATAGAAGAAGCGACAAAGACAAACCAGGAAAGGAAGTAAACAACATGGCACGTCCAACATACAACCGGTACGCGAAGCAGAACTCACAAGTAACAACAACAACAACAACAACGCAGCCAGCACCGCGCACTCCTCACACCTACAATCTCGATAGGTTAACACAAGAGCAGCGCAGTATGGTAGACATGATCGCGTGGATGGCTCAGCAAGACACAATTAAATCTGCGCCCCACGCTCAAAAGATCCTCATCGCACACGGCGTTCCTGGTTGCGGCAAGACGGCAACGGTCGTACAGGCCATACTCCACGCACGCGAACAAGGTCTGCCAAGCGATGCAATATTTACGACATCATTCAGTTCGGACGCTGTAAAGGAACTACACGCGCGTCTGCCGGAGGACCTCGCGGTCAACGTTCGTACACAACATTCCTTCGGTAAGAAGGTACTAGAAGCACACTATGGCCCGCTCCCGCACAACGGGGTTTCCAAATACAAAGTCCGGGCCGTGCTGAAAGAAATGCGGTTCAAGCCACGCTCCAGCGATAATTACCAACGCGTGATCACCGCCATGCAGAGCGTGGTAGACCGTGTACGTCAACACCGTATCACGTCAGACCATGCCTGGGAAGCGGTCGCCGATGAGTACAACCTGGACCCGCGCTACATCCGGCACTGCAAGGACCTCTTAGCCGAGATGAGGGCGCGCAAAAAGTTCATCGACTTCGAGGACATGTTCGACTTGGTACTATACCACAAGTTGGAGATCCCGCCACAGCTCAAGGCGCGCGTCGTCATAGTTGACGAGTACCAAGACACGACCATCGCACAGCGCGACTTAATGGTACAAGTCGCCCCGGCCATGGTCGCAGTTGGCGACCCTTACCAAGCCATCTACGGTTTCCGTGGTGCAGGGTCAGACACCTTTGCCGATCTCGAACGTTGGGCCGATTCCGTAGACGCAGAAATCTACGAGACCCCGTTAACCTACAACTTCCGATCCTGCGAGAAGATCATACGTGTCGGGCAGGTCTTCGTACCACACATGAAGTCGAAGCCCAACAACCCGCCGGGAGAAGTACGTCACAACGTCAGCACCGGTGAGCTAATCAGGATCTGTAAGGAAGCGCCGCTTAAGCGTAACATCAGGTTCTTGTCGTTCCGCAACGTACCTCTGGTGAAGTGGCTGTTCACCCTAATCCAGAACGGCATCCCGGCGTACCGCTACTTACCCAAAGACGCTAACGACTCACTCATGGATTCCATCAGCGTTTGCATCGAGGATATCGGCGACAACGTGAACGGTAAAACCGAACTGCGTGAAGCGATCAACACGCACTTCATGGAACACATTCGTAAAGCAGAGTTGAAGGACGATGATGTCAGTGTCGAGCGTATCCGCGAGATGTTAGATTGTATGTACATCATCGCCGCCGACTGTACTAACAAATCGGAACTAGAGACACGCGTCAAGCAGCTACTACCGAGTGCTGACAACGCTGCTGACGCCGTACTACTCGGCACGATTCACCGGTCTAAAGGTACGGAATCTAAAACCATCATCATCGTTGGTCTGGAAGACTTCGGTCCAGACTCGCCCGGCGTGCAAGCCCGTTGCGCTAAGAAGAGACGTGCGCTGACAGACGAAGAGCGCCGTCAGTTGAAGAACCTGTGCTTCGTTGCCGTAACGCGGGCGGAAGAGCGTTTGCTATTCGCCGGTAAGTTCCCCTTAGTTTGCAAAGGGGCGGAATCCGTACTCGACGACCCGGTGAATTTAGGCACTAAACCGGCGGGATTAGACGATGTAGGGATTACGATGGATCTCGACCTCGACCTTGACACGGACATCGACACGGACATCGACACGGACATCGACATCGATCCAGAAGATTAGAGGGTGCTGAAATGAGTACACTTATGCGTACACTTATGGGTACACAAAACAAACTCGATGCACTGCGGTGTGACATCTGCCAGCGGTTCATTAAACTCAACGGTGACGATTCAATCTTCGTCGATGGTGGCGCGGGCGGTAGCTACACTGCCTGCGCCAACTGTATGTTACAACGGTATGGCGTCGATATACTAGCACAACGAGCGGGCGACAACGCACGTAACAAGAACAACAAAGAGAAACCCCGACATGAGAACAAGTAAGCAACCTATCGGCAAACAAATAGAACTCGTAGCGGCGGAGCACGCCGGTCTCGCCAGTGCCAACAACTTCGTCACAGTACGACCACTGGAACAACTCCTACCAATCCTGAAACACAAACCGGTGATCATCCGCAATTACCGTGACCTCCGAGTCCAACGGGTATGTGGGTTGCCACTCTCATACTTCGCACAGCTAATCGGTATCACCCCGCAAACGTTACGGAACTTCCTCACTCGCAAACACAGCATCCGTACCGACACGGCGCTGAAGATTGTCAACACTATCAACACGCTGAAGACATACAATGCTGTCACGTTCGAATGGGTTGTAAAGTACCTTCGCCACAATGTCAGCATGATACCGGAAGCGGAACTCCTGGGTACGTACGAGACCTCCGATAAGCACAGGTCCGACTGGTTCGAGTACATTTTCAACCAAAACGTTGTCAGCCGGTCCTTCAATGCCATGGGACTCGCCCGTAAATCTTGGAAGAAACCCGTCGTGAAGGGTAAACCCCTGCGCCCGTTGGACATTATCCCAGTGGCGCAAGACATACTCGCAACGCCGGAGTCGGTACCAACCCCGCACGGTTTATCAGTCACAGGCACTGTATCTCTACTTCCACCTGTCAACGAGATCGCCGCGCGACGTAAAGCGTACGATATAATCGGCGAGATGGTACAAGAGCAGGAACGCATTGCCGAGTCCGAGAGTGTAGTACAGTTACGTGCCGTCGGTGAGTGAGAGCCAATCGAACGCCGCACAAGCGCCGAAAAAAAAATTCGAAACCGGACTTGATTTTTTCTCCGATTTGTGAGAAACTAAAGTTCTCGACCCACCGAGACCAACTTCGAACCGGGCCGTGAACCAGACAATAACATCGTGTCATGTACGTAACAAGTACAAGTACAAGACACTTAACCCCTAAAGCCGGGCGTAAGCTCATGCTGTACATCGTATACTTACGGTACGGCCACGGCAAACGCCGCCGCTTTAGGGCCTAAAGGAGACCTCATAATGTCTAGCAAATTGAATTTCGAGACTCAGCCGCGCGCTGATTACTCGAAGCTGATTCCACTGAACGAGGAAACCGCAGCTTCGTTCTACAAGTTGTCCGAGGACGGTACCACATGGGAGCAACCATTCATCGCCGACGGGACCTTTAGCGATGGTATGCTCGTTAGCATGGACCCGTCGCTCATCGACTACAGCGCGCAGTACCAGATGCGTACCGGCGGTTCGGGTATGAAGTACGACGAGTTGGTCGAACTCGCCGACAGTATTCGCGCCTACGGTCAACAGTCCACCGTGTCGGTTGCCGTGTACAAGTACCCCGACACGGACCTCGGTGGCGGGCAGTTCAAGCCCGGCGAGATCGTCTACCGCCTGACCGCAGGTGGCCGTCGTACCCGTGCGTTCTTGATCCTGAACGCGCAGGAACAGGAACTGGCTGCTAGCGGTGTTGACGGTCAGCCGTATACGCCCCGCCGTTGGAACATCAACGCGGTTATCCACTCCACACGGAGCGAGGAAGATGTCATCTCGCGTACCATCTGTGAGAACATCGACCGGGAAAATCTCACGACGCCCGAGATGTGCGACCTGTACGTGAAACAGGTCGAGATCAGCGGGAACCAGAAGAAAGCTGCCGAGACGATGCGCAAGTCGCAGGGTCTCATCTCGCAGTGGATGAAGATCCACAAAGCGGTTACTGAGGGTGGTACGTTTGCCCTGCTGTTCAAAGCCAATGCCATCAAGATGGATCACGCATTCAAGCTCGCTGGTATGTCACTTGCCGAACGTGAGCTAGTCTGTACAAACCTGAAATCCCTCGTTGACGCGGCCATCATCAAGAAGGCAGAAGCGGCAGCGGCCAAGATCGCGCAGGATGGTGAGAAGTTCCAGACGCTGTTGGGTCAGGGATTGACTGCCGCGCAAGCTGGTGAGGTCCTCGCTAAGGAAGCGGAGGCTGTCAAACAGGCAACGATCAACGAAGCGCAGTCACAACCGGCGACCGCTGGTGTAGTCGTGACCGGCGAGCAGGTTGATCGTGCCATCAGCACCGCGCAATCCAAACTACCCAGTCTGTCCGGCAAGGCGTTCGCTGGTTACCTGCGTCAGAACTTCGCTGCGACGATCGTGTCTCCGCTAGCGGCACAGGTCTTCTCGTCGCTGGCTGACGCAATTGACGGTGTGGGTTACACCAACGAGGAAGAGCGCGATACAGGTATTGGCGCTTTGCTGAACCAATTGTACAGCCTGTTGGCACCGAACCACCGTGTCGCCGCGCAGGTGCTTAACGCTCCGGTCGCTGGTGCTGCCCTACAAGGTAACGCGGCGGTCGCACCGGCCAAGGGCGGTAAGCGTGCCGCAGCGCCCGCTGCCAAAGCCACGCCGTCCGCGATTGGACCCAGCACGATCCCGGTACCGGCAGTCGGTATCCAGTCGGGACCGATCATCGCCGGTCCGATCACCGTAGCACCAGTTGTGCCGACAGCGGTTCAGCCAAGTGTTGTCGTACCGCAACCTCCGGTCCAACCGATCCAAGTCCCGGTCGTGACAGCGCCGACCACGGTACCGCAACTCCCGCAGGCGCTGCCGTACATCGTGACCCCGCCGGTTGCGGCCCCACCCGCCCCGGTGGTTCCGATCAGCGTGCCGCCCGTAACGCCCGTGCAGCCTACGCCCCCGGTCCCGCCGAAGCGTACGCGCAAGTCAGCGGCGCAAGCGTAACCTCGCCGTAATCATCGTCCTCCTTCTCGCTTCAACCTAGGCGGTTGCTGGTCGCGCGGTTTAACACGCCGCATGATCAACAACCGCCAATTTTTACCTTTAGTCTTTTTTAGCTTTAGTCACTAAAGATCGCAACCATGAACCGCGTAGCAAAACGTACAGGCATAAACGCCTTAAAATCAGAGGTCTGCAAACACGTCTACCTCCCAACCCCCTTCCCACTCTACGTCTCAATGGCCGCTGTAGTAGCCCAGTACTTCGAAGGTGTAATGCCAGTCTGGCTCATGCACGTTGGACCCCCAGCCAGCGGCAAGTCCCTCATGGTCTCGCTCTGTAGTTCGGTACTGAAACCGGACGGTTCGCCCCTACTGATCGAAGTCGGTAACGTTACCAGCGCCGCCGCCTTACTCACGTACGGGGTAGACAAGAAGACTAAAGCCCCTATAACCGGCGGGGTACTCTCCCGCATCGGACCGTTCGGCATCATCACGTCCAAAGACTTCGGGTCCATCATATCCGAGAAAGACAAAATGCCGGGCATCTTACAGGCGTTCCGTGAGATTTACGACGGTACCTGGGAACGTTCCATCGGTGCTGAAGGTGGTAGATCCGTAACCTGGACCGGTCATTGTGGATTCCTCGGCGCGTCTACAATGAAGATCGACCAACTGTGGTCTGTGATCGCAGCGCTCGGTGACCGCTGGCTGTACTGGCGCTGGCCCACCGTTATGGAAGAGCACATGCACGCCGCACAAGTACGCGCTGCCAATGCCTACACCAGTGAAGTGGCCGCCGAGGTCAAGCAAGCTATCAACTACTACATAACCAATCTACGCTTAACGCCGGGTATGAAGTTCTCCAACGACCTCTCGGTTTACGACAACGCTCGCATCAACCGTATGACTCACTTCCTGTCAAAGGCGCGTGTGGTAGTCGAGCGGGACCAGCGGGACAAGCAAGCGTTCGAGATGCCTCAGCTAGAGGGTACTGCCCGTTCCAACAACGGCATGTTGAAGCTGTACTCCGCATTTCACATGCTCGGCCTCGAACGTACGGACTCCTGGAAGATACTGTACCGTCTGATGCTGGATACGATCCCAGTATCCAGACGCATGGTGATCCAGAACCTGATCGAAGACAGCCTCACCGCCGAGGAGTTAGCCACCAAGTGCTGCATTGGGTCTAGCACCGTACGCACCGTGCTAGCCGACATGAGCCTGCAAATTGTCAACATCGTAGAACCAGCCCCTGTTACTGCTGGGCGTGCCGGTACCCGCTACCGTCTAACGGCTGAGGCATCGATGCTACTGAACGGTATCAAGGATTTCATTCTCGCGTCTGAGGATCACTATGACGACGTTGGGATTGAGCTTCCGATGATCGAGGAACTTTAGTGACTAAACGAGGAGCAAAGGTAATGACAATGATTATGACCATGACAAAGATCGCAACGAGTGCGGCGCTGTTAATCGTACTGACAGTACCGCTACTCGCACAAGTAACCGTACTACCACCTCTGGAATGGCCGGGCGTACCTATACCACCGCCGGGCAGTACCTACATAGTACGCGTCTCATCCCTAGGCCCAGGCACGCTCCTCATTCAACAAGTGACCACGCAGCTCACGCACGGGCTTACCTTCATAATTTGGCCTGCCGTACCAATAAACTCGACTGACTACTGCGTTCATAAAACTGCTGACTTATTAGTCGCTGGTGCCGTGGTAACACGCATAACGTCAGCGGGGTTAAAAGAGTGGGTGCAATACATAGCCGGTAAGTCCGTCATTAGTCTCTCACTGCCGAATTGCAGAACCGCAGTCAGGTTCTCGGACCCTGTGTACGATGTCGGCTTACCTTTAACGGTAGGAGTAAACGCCGCCGAACTACCACCTGGGGTAAAGCTCAACTCTGGGGCCGCTGTGAGACTAGGAACCCAACGCGAATGTGTAAGAAAGAAGTAGACTATGCCTACATGTGGTGACAAGGTTATCCACAAGACCTACGGTAGGGCACAACGGGCCTTGAATGCAATGAAGGATAAGGGTCGCGACCGTTTGCAAATCTATACCTGCAAACATTGCGGGTACTTTCATCTCGGCCACTCTAAATACACGAAGTTTATTGTCCGTAGTGAAGGTAAGGCCAGACACTTCGATAGCTTGAAGTCAATGTGGAAGTGGGCAGATAAGATGCGGTTAGAAAAAGAGGCGACTACGGCAGAGCCATCGTTGTACGACAAGTTGGATTTTGACTTAGCAGACGTGGACTGGCTTGAAGAGGACGAGCAGTTTAGGTACTAAAGAAAGAGAACCGGAGAGAACGGAAATGGTCAACCTCAGTAATCTCAGTAATATCATAATCAACCCCAACCCCACCCCCAACCCCAACGGCAACGGTAGCAACGGTGACTCACACCTCAGTTTACCGCCACAACTACGTGCCAGTAACGGTCCATTCCCGCGCGACTTCGGTATCGCCGGTTACGAAGAGTACACCACGCCACAGGCCGAAGCGTTAAATCACGTTCTCAGTCTCATGAACCGGAACTACATGTTCTGCCTACCAACCGGCGTCGGCAAGACCCTGCTCTCGGTCTCAATCGGCAAGGCCCTACACCAACGTTACAACCTGCGCACGCTGATCCTGACCTGTACCAACCAGTTGCAGGAACAGCTTGAGAAGAAGCACCCAGACATCCCCATCGTTAAGGGCCGGTCGAATTACACCTGCCCAACACACGGTGACTGCGAGCGTGGTGGCCGATTCGGTTGTAGCAGACGCGCCGCCGGTTGCGAAGCGGACGAAGCCCGAGATACGGCAGCTATGGCCCCAGTAGTCAGCACGAACTACGTGTACTGGATCACCGTAAACCGTTACCTACATAACATGCACCCGATCGGTAAGTTTGCCTGCATCATCATGGATGAGGTTCATCTGTTGCCGAATACGTTAACGGGTAACCTCACCGTGACTCTGAACATGACGGAATCCGTACACCCCGGCATCCCCGCCGATTTGGAATCCATTGTCATGGCGAACTGGCCGGACCTCAACCACTCTCCTAAGCCACGACAACGCATCGATCAGAACGCAATAGACGCTAACGTCGCCTTGTTGCAAGCGTGGGCAGAAGGTCACCGCTCTACCGTTAACAGTAAGCTGCAAGCTTTGACAACCACCTTCGAGCGTGATCGTAAAACAATGTCACACAACGCCGCCGATAAGTTGGCTTTACAGATCAAGCACACTGAAGAGTTCGCGGGCGACCTGTACCTACTAAAGACTATGAAACCCGGCGAGTGGGTAGTCGATAACCCTAACCCGGAAGTTCTCAAACCCGGTGTACCGCCGGTCGTCAAAGCCGCCCCGATCCGCGCCTTCAGATATGCCCACTATGTCACGCCACTAGACACAGGGTTACGCTTAATGATGTCCGGTACAACGAACCCGATCATCGCGCGGGAACTGGGCATCGGACGTGAAGATATGTTGTTCTTAGACTGGCCGCAAGTATTCCCGGCGGAACGTAACCCAATCTACTGCACGGACACGTTGGACATCCGCTACGAGACAGAGAACCTTCCCACCACACAGGCGCAGATTCGCGCTATGTTCGTCGAAATTCTCGGCGACATCCACAGGCACCACAAGTGCCTAGTCCATACAGTCTCTTACACACGCATGGATCAGTGGGTGCGACTGCTACAAGACACGCAACTCGCGAAGCGCATAATCGCGCATAAACGGGACCGTTACGGGCGCTACGAGTCATTGCCACAGGTACTCGACCGGTACTTGAAGGCCGACTACCCGGCGGTACTGTTCTCTCCGGTAGCACACACCGGTGTGGATCTCGTCGGTAACGCCTGCCGGTGTATCATCGTACCGAAGGTGCCGCATCAACCGTCGCAGGAACTCTTGACGAAGGTTCGCAGGCAAGTCATGCCGGACTTGGTTGACTACGATGTCCTAGTGAACATCATACAGTCCGCACGTCGCGGTTCGCGCGGCTACAACGACTGGTGCATCACGTACATTGCCGCCAAGGACATGTACCCATTCTGGAAGAGGACGAGGATCAATGCCCCGGCATCGTTTTGCCCGGCGTTCGTGCATCGGATTCCCAGAGAAGCGCCATGGAAAGCCTACGTAGACGATAGCTTCCGGTGGCCTAAGCCCGAGCGAAGTTCTTGATCGCGGCGGGCGGCGGGCGGCGAATTTAGTCACTAAACCCGACCTGCGTCGGACTTGAAACAGACTTGACTTTTTCTCGTAAATACTTCATAATAAAGGAGTTGGCCAAATTCGGCCCGAAATCAAATGTACACAGCGAACAATGTCACCCGTGTCAAGCTCCCGAGCTTCGTCATCTCCACAGGCTACATAGGCTCAGGTAAGTCAGTCGCCGCCGCCTTTCTACGTAACTTTGGGTACAACGTCTACAGTACTGGTACGTTCGTCAAAGAAGAACTACTCGACATCACAACGAGTAGACCCGAAAAAGCCCAGGACGTAATGAACTACAGCCGGAATGTGAGATCCTACCTGGAGGTGGTCAACCATCGTGACGTGAAGAGTAGCAGAGACCTTGCAGTATTGCGGCAGATCGTCTACTCAAAACCCACGGCTGGTTATGTGAGGTTCGCATTGGAAGACCTCTCCAACTACCGGCGTGAACAGCATCCAACATACTGGGTTGAACGTCTCTGCAACAAGATCGAGAAGCAACACGACCCCATAAAGAAAGCGCTTATCCATGTCGAAGGCGCGCGGTATCTCGATGAGGTCGAGTACATAGGCAAACGTCTACGCCTGCGACCGCTACTGCTAAACGTGAGGAGCGGTAAAAACGACAATGCCCTCGACGTGATGAGTAACCAGGGCATCACACTCCTGTTAAATTCGCTGCCACATATCAACGTGGACAATATGGCGAAGGACCCACACAAGCTCGCAAGCGAGCTACACAGAGTTCTCCACTCACAGTTAGTACCAGCGGGCACAAACACCGTCACCGGGTATCTACCGGTCGCTGGTATCTGCTCAACGTGCTAGCTAAACCGCAACCGGGCTTTAGGCCCTAAACCAGAAAGTGAAAGGTATAAACATGCCTCGTTTAAGCTCCAGTCCGTCCAATGTTGACCGTCTCGGTTTCGACGGCATCCTTCGTATCGTTGACTGCTACACCGCAGTTCGCACCCCGAAGGCCGATGACAAACCCGGCGCAGTACCCAAGAAGGACTACTTCGCCTGGGTATTCGATGGTCTGCAAGTGGACGACTCCGGGAATCCTGTCAGTGCAGAACCTCGGACCATTATCCTGACGTTCCCTGACATCTGGAACACCCCGTACCAGAACAAGTACCCGTTCCACTGGGCGCCGGGGAACGCCGCGTCACGTAACGATCAGCCGACGTTGGTTGGCCTCACGTCCGGCTCGCGCGGTAACTGCGTCTACGTAGAAGGTAGTGACGTGAAGTCGCCCAGCTACGGTGGCTATGCCAAGTTCATGGAAACCGCCTTGCAAGCGGGCTTGCCTGAAGAGGCCGCTGCCGTGATGCAATGCACGGAATGGATCGGTGCGATTGTTCGGTTCGGCAATGTTACCGAGACGAACAAGAAAACCGGTGCTAGCTACACCAACACCGTGTGCAAGGGTATCCTCGCGATGCCCAACTGCCCAGGCTTCGGTGGTGGCGTGCATATGGTAAACACCCCAGTTGCGACCCCGGCGTTTCAACCACTGTCCGTAGGTCAACCCGGCGTCGCTCTGGGCGGTCCTGTGAACGTGGTTGCCACTCCTGTCACTCCTGCCGCGCCTCCGAAGTCCGACATGGATCTCGCTTGCGATGCCTTTGGCGTGCTGCTGTCGGAACCCGGCATGATCCAGCGTGGTGTCTCAGGGTACGCTACCATGCTGGCGGCGGTCTCGTCGAGTATCATGCGGTCTAACAAGATCCCGGCGAATCAGCGCGAACTGGTGGCGTCGGCTGTGACTCGCTTGGCGCAGAACGACGTGTCCGGCTTGGTCAACGAGTTGCTGAAGCGTTATCCGGGCAACTTGACGTGGATTGGGGCCAGCAACAGCTTCCAGGTGCAGTAAGTCATAGCTGTGCTGTAGATGAACACCGCCGGGGTTACGCAAAAGCCCCGGCGGGTTTACATTTATAAGAGGGAGAGATGAAGAAGGAGAAGGAATGGATAAACTCAAAATCAAAAGGGGCAGGAAGCGTCAAGAACAGCCGCCACGTCTGACATTAGCAGGCAGCTTGAACGAACCCAAACCAACAAGTCCAGATACCATGGTTGTCGGGTCTCTACAACCAGTAGACCTACGTGTAATCGGTGTGCGGGCCGGTAGCGCAATCCTGTTGTTCAACGGCCCCACCACGGCCAACAAACCGTACCCAACGCCTACGGTTGTCGGGCACTATCTACAAGAAGTGTTCCCTAACGTACGCTGGAAACAGAAATCCCCTTATGTTGAGAACGAAGAGCGCTCTCCTGGCGTACACCTCTCCGGTGTGATCAAGCTCCTTATGCGGCGTATGTCCGGTACGTTCGCTCTCGACGAAGCTCTACCAGAGCGCGTGACATTGGGCATGGCGTTTGAACGTCAGTGGATGGGTTATCCATGGCACAGCGGTACGGTGTACCAACCAGGACCCATCGAACTTGAATCGATACACATGACCCCGGACGGGATCACGAAGCTACCAGACCCTTACCTTACTGGACTGTATCCGAACATCTGCGAGAATCATCTACCGTGGATGATTGAGGAGTTGAAGTTGACTTACTACAGCTCCAAGCGCGCGGACTCGATCATCAGTGCAGTGGAGTTTCAGGGTTGGATGCACCAGATCGCGGGGTATGTACTCGGTACGTACTGCATGTTCGCGTCCACGGGAACTTACGCAGGTCTAACCAACAGGTTCAAACCCAACATCGAGAAGGATAGGGTACTATCACGCCTCACTGTCTGTTGGGTCAACGATAGCTACAGCTTCGGTAAGAGTACACCCGGCGTCATTGAGAAAACGCCCAAGTACGAAGTGTGGGTGTTCTCCTGGAGCGTGAAAGAAATTCTGGAGTGGTGGAGTACGCATGTCCTGAAGTTCCGGGACGAAGCGACCCCGGAGAAAGGAACGATTTAGGGACTAAACATGTCGATCATAATCAAGCAAACGCCAGTGATACAAGCAGCACAGCCGTCGGTAATCGTACCGGGCATGACACAGACGCCGGTGCCGTTACCAGTACCCGCACCGATACAAGTCGCCACACCTGCACCACCTACCACGAACATCCAACCGTTCAACCTGCCGGGTTTCGAGACGCTTAACCCATTCTCGAATGAAGCGTACACGATGCTGCTCTACGGTAAGGAGTTCTCCGGTAAGACCCGATTCCTGTCAACACTACCTCTACCTCTCGCGATCATCTGCAACGACCCCAAGAGCGCTGACTCCCTGCGCCGGTCACTCTTTGGGGCAGACCCTGCCTGTGACCCTCGGTTCGTGTTCTTACGTTACTTCGAACGTATGACTACGGTTACTAACACCAAATGGATAATCAACGCGAACGACGACACCATCATGCAGGACCCTAATATCCAGCAACAGATGAGACAGTACAGGGCGTTCGTCGATTCGATAAAGGAAACAGCGATGACGCTAGCACGACACCCACAGATTCGCAGTATCGCGGTTGACTCCGCTACAACACTGTACAACGACATGCAGTACGCGCACAACGGGCAGTCGAGTAACATCACGCAGTTACGCAGACAACCAGCGACGGAAGAGTTCCTGCAATTCGTGCGGATGCTAACTACTTGCACTGACGGTCAAGGCCGTCCTAAGCATATCGTGCTAACTGCGATGAACAGTGACGAATACTCTGGTAACAAGGCGACCGGCAACACACGCGCGGGAGGATGTTCCAAGGCCGGTTACGTCGTCAAGAATCTAGTCGAACTCGGTATCGTCAGCGACATGGTTACCAAAGCCAAACTCATGGCATCAAATCCGGCACACTCTAGCACACCACTGGGTACTTACTACCTGAACCTTGTGCGCTCGCTACGTAACCCCCATAGTGCAGGACACCAGGGCGTGGCGCTACTCACCAACCAGGACATCACCTACAAGAATCTGATGATGCGGATCTACTCTGACGTAGACCCGACGGAGTTCTCTTAGTCGAGGTTAGTATGTTCAAGTTCGAAATTGATGTAGACAACCGTATAGGCTCTTACGACCTGATCGATGACATTAACAGGCTTAGCGGCAATAAAGGGCACCTCTGTAAGCTCAACTCCGGCGACGTAGCGTTCTCAGGTCACGGTCCAGACGGCATCGTGCGAATCGGTATTGAGCGTAAGAACATCTCGGATTACGTAGAGTCCCTATCCAGCGGTAGGCTCGACTTAAGCCAACTTCGGCGTATGGCGAAAACCTTCCACGCGTCGTACTTGATCATCGAGGGTTACGCGCGCCTGGGGCATGAGAACGCTTTGGAGTATGTACCGCCAAGCTCGAACCACTGGGTAGTACACCCCAACCGGGCGATGTCCTACACGCGGTTCATTGGATCTCAAGTGTCCATCATGAATCGTAAGGTTTACATAGCGCGGACGTTAACGCCGCTAGAGACGGCGGTGTATTGCGTGCGGTTATGGGAATGGTGGCAGCAACCATGGGAGAAACACGAATCAGCGGATGTCTACACACCGTCTCTGAACGAAGCGGCTGTACGTACGGAAAACGGTGTGATCATGTACAGCCGGTTGCCGACTTCGGCGCAATCGGTTTGGCAGTGGGCCGCTACCTGCCCACACGTAGGAGCTAAAGCGGCTCTTCTAGCGCGCGAGTTCCAGACAATGGAACAGCTTGTTAACGCGCCACTGACCGCGCTCGCACTTATACTAGGGCGTGGAGTCGCGCTGTCCGGCGTCTGGGAACGTCTGCACGGTCGGTTACCGGACATGAAGTCATTACCGAAAGTCCGAGCCGAGTCATTAACATGAGGTACACCAATGTTACGCGAACTTGGTAAACTGGGTTTGTCATTCTGGGATTTGGAAACGCCTATGGAACGTCTAACATGGGTGTGGTCCGACGCGCACAAGTTGGAGCTATCGACTGGTTACGACTACTACGAGAACCTCAAGGAGAGGATCAAGCAAATAGGGGTAGAGTGCGGTTACGGGCATGGTGCGTATCGTGGAGATATATCGCCATTAGCAGCGGCCTTCGCTGCACTGTCACCCAACAACAATGAGCAAAGTAACATCATGGCTCTACGCTACATGTGCTTGAACATAAAGTACGGTAGCCGCCACAGGAGTTCGGACCCTTACACAGTATCAGCTTACGGTCACGCCCGCGAGAAGGCCCGCGACATACTGCTAACGGGCGATGCGAGTCTACTAAGTGGACAGAAGGTCCGGCCGTTCTACCACAACGTGATGAACTGTCAGAACAGCGATTACGTGACCATCGACGGCCACATGCGCAACCTCCTCGATGGTAGGGTACGCGGTTTGAAGACTGTCCCGGACATGACACGTAAAGAGTACGATGGACTCGGCGACAAGATCCGCGAGTTCGCACGTACACATGTCGTAATAAACAGTCCACCCGGCGGCGACTGGTCTGCCCCAAGAGTGCAGGCGACACTGTGGTTAATCTGGCGACGTTTGATCAAGCCGTACTTTAAGAATAGCACTAGAAGCGGAGTAGAGTTAACTAGATGCCCGCCCACTTTGGAGAGAGTAAGTGCGACTACGATTTTGTAGTACCGGAAATCAGCGGCATACCGAGTCGTGGGTGGTCTGCACACACACGAGGTTATGTTGTTTACACGTCAAGAGCAGTACGTACAGGTATCAAACGCGGGACGTTTCTACACCGGCTAGTAATCGAGACTTTGTTAGGCCGCTCATTCGCCGGTCTCGGCCCAGGTCTTGAAGCTTTAGGCCCTAAAGAAACGGTAATCGAATGGCACGTACACCATATGGACTTTAACAAGCGTCACAACTGCCCATGCAATTTACTGTTACTAGACTCTAGGTTACACAACACCGCCGGACAGACTTTGCGCGACCCTTACACAGGCGCATTCTTGACTAAGCATGAGTATATAAACCGGTACGGTTCGCCGTACGCTGAAGAGGTACCATTCTAACCCCATGTCATACGAAGCAATTTACTCACAACACGGACGTTGTTCTGCCTGCCCTGGCGATAAGCGGCTAGTCTGCGGCGATGGACCTGAACATCCTAACGAATGTAACGTAATGGGTATTGGTGAGGCCCCTGGTGCAGAGGAGGACTTCGGCGGTCGTCCGTTCATGGGCAGGTCTGGGCAGGAGTTGAACGAGACTTACCTACAGCGCATGGGCTTGTATCGCGGGTTCGAGTCCGGCTGTATGTACTTTACCAACTCTGTCAAGTGCAGACCAGAGAACAACAAGACACCGAACGACACGTTGCGTATCGCATGTGCGAGTCACTTTATCGCCGACGAGATCCAGATGGTGAAGCCAAAACTGGTCATGCTTTTCGGAGCAACGGCGTCTAAGCTGCTCGGTATATCTATCAACCTGGAGCGTATGCACGGCATCCCGTTCCAAGTAACGCCGGAAACCGCCGGGCTTCTGGGTAATTACACCGGTTGGGTAGTCTGCATGTACCACCCGGCGGCGGGGTTGCACAACACCGCTATGATGATCCCGCTGCTACAGGACTCGGACAACATTGGTATGTGGTTGCGCGATGCTTGGGAGCCGCCACATGACCAGTACCAGGACCCTGATTACCGGCTGTTGGAAAGCAGGCAGGACTTACTGAACAACCTCATTGAAGTAGCGGACACCGCTATCGACACCGAAGATCGCTCTGACGGGGAACTATTCTCCATGCAGTTCTCGCAGGCGCACGGTACCGGCTTCATGTTGTTAAACCCTGAACTGTGGCGAGTACTGATCGAGTTCTTGAACGACTCGCAAGTTCGCGTCGTTGGGCAAAACTGGCCGCATGACTACAGCCGTATGTACGACCTGGGCTTTCGTGTAACAGGGTACCGACTGCCGGATACGATGCAGTTGGCGTTTAACCTCGGTAACCTGCCACAGGGTTTGAAGTCCATGGCCGTGAGACTGGCCGGGGTCCAAATGCACGACTTCGTGGATGTGACATTCCCAGGATCATTCGCAGCGCTGGAACGTTGGTTCGAAGGTGTACAGCGCACAGTAGAACAGCTACGACCGCAGGCACACGTGACATGGAACAAGGCTGGCAAACCGAAACTGGTACCGAACAAGTTGCCGCATGACAAGATTCTAGCATCTATAAGCAAAGCCATGGAGAAAGCAGCGCTGACGCAAGACGAGAAGGTGTTCGGTAAGGTACGCAACTTGGTGTCGTCTAAACTTGTACCACTCATGTACCAACCTGTACCACAGCCGCCGCGATTGGGCATCGAGCACGCGCCCTTACCGTTAGCAATACAGTACGGTTGCCGTGACGCTGACCTGACCCTACGTGTCTACCACGAAATGCTCAGACGCGCTGTACTAGAGTTCGACTGGAACAAGCAGTACATTGTGGACCCGTGGCGTAACCTGAACTTGCAGGGCGGCTCTGTGGACGGTAAGCAAAACCCGCAACTCACACAACCGTTGGAACCTCTCCGCATCGGCGGGGTTTAGGCACTAAACATATGGTAAAAGTTGACTCGTTACAATAGGCACTAAACATATGGTAAAAGTTGACTCGTTACAACCTGTATCGATAATTACACAAGGACCCGCAGAGATCGCGACGTTCTCAGCCCCAACGACTTTACCGGCGGTCCATATAGTTAACAACGCTATACAGTACCACAACGCTTACCGTCCTGGTTGGGCCACAAGTGACGGGTTTGTGCCTTCGTATCCGATCCCAGCGAACCGTCCTGACCCACTAGCGATCAACAAGATAGACTGCGCAGCGATCCCCGGCATCGCGTCGATGCAACGCTACGGTATGGCTGTCTCTATAACGTACCTGCGGGAACTAGGATCTTACGTTGACTTCAAAATCTCCGAGATACTCAAGTCTATCGCCGAGATGATCCCACAGAGTGTCATCGATGAACTGATCGACGACGCGGCGGAAACGGAACAGTACGACGAGAAGGGCACACCTTTGGACGGCGTTAAAACGGCTAACGTCTACGAAGCTCTGAATATCGACTCGCCGTTACAGCTCGCACAGTTACTCTTCGATAAACTCGGCATAGGTTCCGGCAAGGTACTCAAGACTACCAAGTCCGGCGCGGTATCGGTGGACAAAGAGCAACTACAGAAGCTCGCGGCGGATAGCCCCATCGTCGCCAAGATCCTTGAGTACCGTATGTATGTTAAGGCAAAGAACACATACATCGACAAGTTCCCGCAGATCGCCGTAAAGCATCCAGCGTGTCCTAAGAGCCACTGCCACATCTGCGGCAGGCGGCACTACGAGGACGTGTGGCGGATTCACACGACGGTCCTATCGACGCGGGCGAGTACTGGCAGGCTCGCGAGTAAGAATCCCAACTTGCAGAACATCCCGGCGAGGACTGAACTAGGCCGGATGATCCGCGCCGCTTTCATAGCGGAACTGGGTTACATGCTTGTGGATGCCGATCTCTCGCAGGCCGAGTTACGATTACTCGGACACCGTGCGCAGGAGCCTAAGATCATCGCGGCTTTCAAGGCGGGGATGGACATTCACACTGCCACAGCGATGCACGCTTTCAAGATCGACGACCCGGCTAAAGTCGATCCCGACATGCACAGAGCACCGTGTAAGAACGTGAACTTCAGTGTCGTTTACGGTATCACACCTGAGGGTCTTTACGATCTCATGGTTATGACCTATGCTACAGCTAATAGACCCGTACCAGCTTGGTTAACGCTACAGTGGTGTGTGGAGTTCATCGACCTGTGGTTCGCTACGTACTCGCGTGTGAAACCATACCTGGAACTTGAACACCATCGGCCCATGAGCACCGGCGTGGTTTGGACTGAGTACGGTAGAATCCGTCGGATACCTGAAGTACAGTCTGTACATAAGCACATCAGGTCCGCCGGTAATCGGCAGGCCGGTAACGCTGGCATCCAAGGTACCTGTGCCGATATCATGCGTATCATTATCGCTGTACTCGATACGTACTATAACGTGTACCAGAGAAAGCTGTACGACAAGTCGCAGTTATCCTTCCTTCTCATGTCAATCCACGATCAAGCTCTAACAGAAGCACCTGAGGATCGCGCGGAACAGGTCTTGAAGGATCAGATGCTACTCATGCAGGGCGTAACGGAATGTTGGATGAGCGTCAACATGAAGGTTGATGGTAAGATGAATGAGTATTGGAAGAAGTAGAGACGGAAAAGGAAAAGGAGAATAAACGTGCTCGAACGAAAAGGTGACATGTTCCAGTCCTGGATAAATCTGGAACCTCAGGACCGGAGCCAAACCGGTCTGTGCGTAACAACTAACGCGTACATAAATTCGCGTGGTCAATTGGTAATGGGGAGGGGAGCGGCACTACAAGCGGCTACACTCGAACCTTACATCAAGACAAGGTATGCCACGTATTTACTGGAAAACAAACTCAACTGGAGTACGGCCAATCAGAAACCTGTCTACGGCCACTACCACCCACACGGGATGAGAATCGGTATATTCCAGGTGAAGTACATGTGGAACACCCCGGCAGAGATAGACCTAATTAAGCGCTCGACCGAGATGCTGAATGAGTACTTGCATAGGGAGGGTTATCCACCTTACTGGCTGAACTTCCCCGGCATAGGGAACGGCAGGTTGAATGTCGATGACGTGCGAGAGGTTATTAAAACGCTGCCGGATAACGTGGTGGTTTGGCAATACGCGATTTAGTGACTAAAGTTCCGACGGTCGTTTAGTACGGGTGGTGTATAACAGCCATACTTGAGAGTTAACAGAGTACGTCATTAGCAGAGTACATCAAAGGAGAAATCTATATGAGTCTAGATGAAAAGTTGAACCCAGAGGATTGCGCGAATCAAGTGGAAGCAGTACCGGAACCTAGCGCGCCGGAAGTCGAACAGGCTGACCAAGCAGTCGATCAAAAAGGACCAGAACGGTACGACTCCATGAAGTATAGCACCATGAACTACAGCAGAGCTCCGATCTCGGCAAAGGATACGCGCGCTGTAGCCAAGAAGATCTACGAGAAGATGGATCAAATCATGGACTTGATTAAGCCTAGCCACAACTCGGAAGCGAACAAAGCCGCGCGCGCTGTAAAGTACTTGGGCATGGAAGTGCTGGGCGTCCGGCGTTTCAGTATGTTTGGACAAGACGATGTTGTCACGACATTCCCAACGAACACATTGGAAAAGTTAAGATTAGCCAGGGACGATTCCAGGTATGTGTTCGTGTACACAGGTAACGTTGCGGAACCGCAGGAGAGGTTTAACAACTGTCTCGGTAACCACGTATACGTAGAGACGCAGTTAGGAACTCTATCGAAGGCGTTACAAAACCTCGTGAACTACCTGTTCATAGAGCACCATGAGTCACTAGGTTCAGAGCCGACACCGATGGTCATGTTGCGTCCGCGTTACGTTAGCGAGGATGGGTTGCCAACCATACAACCAGTTGTGGTCTACTCAAAGCGTACTCACATAGTCTCTGTGAGTATACCGCAGGATCACAGTATGCTCATAAAGCATCTGTTCACGGGCCACGTTGAAGGATGCTGTGTACATAAGTCACTACTTGCTGACGTGATCAGAACGTGCTTCAACAACACGCAGGTTGACGCGAAGAATGAGATCATGCTTTACGAGCTCTACTGCGATCTCAATGTAGAAAAGGCACTCTCCGAGGTTCACGCTTCACACAGCAGCTACTTGATGGCACTGGCGGACGACGTTAATCTATGGTGCGACACGTTAATGCCCGAGCTTAAGGAAAAACTGAGACAGAACATGTTGTCGGATCTGGAGAAGTTGATGAAGTACCGTGTGGAAAAGCAGAAGGAGACGGCACGAGGGGCCGGTACAGCGAAGGTGGAATGGAAGAAGGTACTAGATGATGGTAAGAATCCCGGCATGAAGTTCAAAGCCAAGACGACCAACACGGCTAAGAAGAAAGGAAAGAAGTAATGGCATACATAAGTGAAGCTACCGCCAACAACAAGCAGCAACTTTCGGCGGTAGCCAAGAGCGCGGAAGCTATACATAGGGTCAGGCAGTGGCTAGACCTTATTAGCCCTGTCTACGACCTACGTGGGCACCTGGAACACGTAGCTAAGAACTACGACAACCAGTATAGGACGATGAAGGCCCAAATAGCGCTGGACCTTGCACACGCCGTACCTGAGGTTAACGACAAAGTTCAGGTACGTTCCGGTAACGGTTGGGTTATCAATGCCACTCGCGTACCAGCGGCTGCGGAGTTGGATCTCAACGGGCTTAAGACTGCGGCGTACCAGCGCACGTTCGACCCTAGGCAACACGACCCTCAGGAACTGTCTCAGCGTATAGAGGACTTGATCGACGGGGCTACCAATACCCTAATGTGGTCGGCTTACATTGCTGTGTACCTTGGTATCTCCATGATCGAAGCGACCAAGATGGTGCAGGAATGTACTGAATGCTCTGAGGACACGAAAGTTGACGTGCGGTTGTTCAGGATCGGTAGTGACCCTAAGGAACATTACACCACGCGTTTACAGAAGGCCGTCGCACTGGTGGCAGAGATATCAAATAACGCTACGTCGAAGCCTGACGTACCGACGGTGAACCTTGCACCAGTCGCGGTTCCTGTTGTATCGGTACAAACTGAACCAGCAGGGGCTGTACCAGTCACCTTACCAATCAACGCGCAGGTAACAATGACGTACCCGGCGGGTACTAAGCAACCACCAGTACAACCACCAGCGTCAGTAGTTCAACCTGTGCAACAGGGCGGCATGAAGTTCTCGAAACGGAAGCTTTAGGCACTAAACACAACGCGCCGTTGCTACGTCTGTGTAACGTAACAACGGCGCGCGGCGCTCCACTTAAACCGCTAACCCGAACACAAGACCGGACTACTCTTCCACCTCAGCCATTCTGTTGTGCGAAGCCACCAGCGGTACCATGGCCTCGCGCCAGAAACTGTCGATGACCTTGGCGTACTTCTGCGACGACCTGAGCGTATAATTGTGGTATTCTCCAGGTTCGACCAGATCCTCGTCGAACACGAGCATGGGCGACTCGATGAGAGAGTTACCATCCTCCAGCAATTTCTTAAGCCGCGCGATGATGTTGCCAAGATTGTGAGCTTCACCACTCGACACCGGTGCATTGTCATCGCCCGTATTCGTTGACACTGCTTCACCTGGGAACTTGATATCCACAGTGATGTTCAGCGGGATGTCCGGGTTCACAAACGGGCGAAGCTCTTCGACGTGCGCGAGGTGCGTGCCGTCCAGGGCGGACACATACGCGCGCAGGATCTCCATACCGCCGTGATCACTGACGAACTGCCTGAACGTGTCCAGGTCCCGGATAGTTGCATTGTTATCAGGGTTCATCAGGTTGGTCATTCTCTTGTTGTACTTCAGCTTCATTGGATTACCTTTCTTCTACTTCGGTTTCTACCTCGATCCCCGCGTGGAGTTGATCGCACGCAAGTAACCGTTTAGGTCTGCCAGTACTGTTTCCAGTCTGGACAAGACCCCATGCGAGTTCTTACTAACCTCTAGAATAGAAGCAGTAGCCGAACTGTGCTGCTTAAGAGACTCTTTGAAAGTCTCCCGCAGTTCCTTCATCGCCAACGAGGTTCTTTCATCAGACTCCCGCTGTTGTGCCATAAGCGCTTGCACATACTTCTGTTGTTGATCTATGAGAGACTTTGCGTGTGCTTGCGCCGATGCTAATTGCTCCTTCTGCAACTCCGTGTACCGCTCTTGCTGTTCAAGAAGTACCTTACTGTGGGTTAGTGCCGCCGTTACCAGAGCTTTCTGCGACTTCTGTAGATGATACCAGAGAGTGCCTATGCAGGTAAGAAGTGCCGCGCCGATACCCGGTTCGATTATTTGTGTCGGTGCCAACTTGCCACCTTTGACCTTTCTCGCCCCCCTTGGACTGATTAGAAATAACACAGAGCGCTACTACGCTGCCATTCTACCACTCTTTAATTATACTATGGCTTTGTGGATAAGTCAAGCAGGTAAAGGCTGAGTAGGGCCGACCGCTTTAGTGACTAAATGGGGCCGACCGCTTTAGTGACTAAACCTCGACGACCGGCCCGGCTCATCCTTAACTCACCAAGTGCGGACCAACTGCAACCGCTCGACGAGACCGTTACCTACACCTTCCGAGACCTCGTGTACAGCGTCCATCCATATTGGACCTGTACCTGGGACCGTCAACGTAACTTCGCAGCGGGCGTTACAGACAACCCTCTGAGAGGAACCTAACGCTCTCGTACTACCCCACCTCACTAACAGCGAGTTCGTGGTCGGACTCTTACCAATCGCGATGAATACCTGCCGAGCACCGCTGGTACTTACTAGCGTTGTCACACTCTGATTCAGTACCTGTACTGCGTTGCAGGTCACAACTACCGTGTACGCGGTCGCCGGGATAAGACCTGCGATCTCGTACTCAGCGATACGTGACAACGTGTAAAACGTGATGTCACCTGTACCCCAATTCAACGTACATGTACGGTTACCATCGCCAGCGTCGAAGCGTAGCGCTATAGTGTTAGCGCCAGGGATTACCTGTGCGGTCGGTAGTACAGTCAAATCCACTGCGATTGTAAACGGATTGGCTACACCGGGACCGCTGATCAACACGGACCCTGTATAAAGACCTACAGCTAAGGACGCAGCAGCGTAACCAATAACGATGTCACCCCCAGAAACCGACGCAGTAATCCACGCAGCGCTCGGTGTCGCAGTGATCGTTAAGTTAGTAGGCCACCGTCTTGTCTGCACAGTACGCGTCTCGCTTAAAACGTTGGTAAACGAAATCGCCGCCGGGTTCACGGGTACTACAGCAGCGCGTGCGTCTAGAGTGAACCCGACTGTATGTGTATTCGCCGTACTTGTAAGCTGGGCGTTGCCAGAGACAAGTTCTGACTGACCTGTACAATCGAACGTGGCCGTCACGTTCGCCGGGGTTGTTCCGCTCGCGGAGCTTAAAGTCAACCACGGCAACGATTCAGTGGCGCTCCAGGTCAGCGTACCCGCTGTGGACTGTACTGTAAGCTGGCGTGTCAAGTTCGTATCGGTACAGGAAACGCTCAATGCGGACGGATTAGAAGTGAGCGCTCCCGGCGGGGCCTCGTACGTAGTGTTAACAGTAACCTCACGGGTTTTCTGGTAGCACATCCTCGCCCAGGTGAACTGGTTCGTATTAGGGAAAGCCCCAGTGCTAGCCGATACTGCCACGAAGTTCGATAATGTACACTGTGCCGAAGTAGGGTTCGCTACGTTACAAACGCCAGTGTTAACGGTGCAGCTTGTGCCACTAGTGCAGATAAACACACGGTCGCCGGGAGAGTACGTAGTCGCCGCGTTGTACTGCCCGCGATTCACGTACAGCGCGGAAGGGACCGGTACATCTGGTACGTCCTGAGTACTCCCTTGTTGGTAGCACTGCCACTGTTGCTGCAATTTTGAGTAGATCGTACAGGTGTTGTTACGTATACACATCAAAGCCTCGACACCCATACGACGGTTTACGTACCCATCGTTCCAAGCGGTGCGGGAACCTACACCACCGCTCCAAGCATTCATACCGAGTGCCGGGTATGTAGTCTCGAACAGAGACATCTCCTCCGCCGGGGTCTGCGTGAACGTACCGATGTACCAAATACCGCCGCCGTTATCTGTGAGGTTGACTGGAGTACTGGAACCGTCAGGACACACACGTATAGTAGTCGCGGTTACTTGGCACGCCCTGTACCGAGTCGGGTTCGTCGCGTTTATCTGTACGGTGTACTCGACCAACGGGGCAGCAACACGTACAGAGATACGTGCTACTCGGACTATGTTACCGGTCGAGAACGTATGTCCGTTAATCGTCAGGATATTCGTTGTAGGGTTTACGGTCGCTGCCACGGCGGTGGACGGTTGGGCGGCTGCGAGATAAATCCCCCAAGTAGGTAACCCGGCTGTGGTGATGTCGATTACTAACCCGTTGTTCACACCAGATGTGGCACGTAGTTGCAATTCATTAGGGCCTAAACTTTCGACTGAGTAATCGACGAGTTCGACGAGACCACCTGGGAGAACAGGGTTCCTGTTGTACGTATGTACAACAATTGGGCGACCGTTCGGGATGTTATGCGTACCAATTGTGATCGTATCTGTTGTATGATCCGTACTAGTAACCGCCCAATTACGACCTACCGGGCTGTAGTAGATAGAACACAACATACGTTCCGGCAATGTTGGCGGCAACGAAGAGCAGTACCCGGAGGTCCTCACTAAGAGCTTATCCATGTCCGCGTCGTCGAAGAAATGCGCTCCGAGACCGAACGCTGTAGCTGTAATAGCGTTCATCCAGTTAGAAACGTACTGCCAAGTCGCTTCGTTCCTGAACACGTTTATTAACTGTGAGTTGATAGTCCATGAAGTCGCCGAGCCGTTTGTCAACCCGCGCGGTGTAGGAGGTCCGTCTGTGGTTTCCGGTACCATTGGCCGGAACCTAACGCCACTAGCGTGCTGGAATCCGATAGCGTATCCAAGATCCCAGAATTGCCCAAAGTTAACGCCGTCAAGCGCCGTAGGACTACTCGATTGATAGCTAGTACAGTTACGTACATTCATGTATCCACACACAGCAGCACGGAACTCTTCATATACGTCATTGATCCAGTTTGATTCCACAAAACCTTGTGGGACGTAATGCCGCGCGTTAATGATGTACTGAAACACTCTTCCAGTACTGCGGTCCTGTCCATTCAGTGGGGTACTACCCCTGCCTGACCCTACGCGGGAACTTGGGGCATTCTGTCCCATAAATGTTGCGTACCCGGCGAAGTCCCACATCGTCTGGACGGTCAGAAACGACCCTGTGAAGTAATAATCGAGCGAGATCGTGTCAAACAAGTGAGCGTCATCCGTTGATGTATTCTGCCGGTAAGGTCCATTGTATGCTGTGATGTTAAAAAGCGCGCCGGGGATCTGATCTCCCGTAGCCCATGGTGAAACCATCGCTACACCAGGACGGGTACGACTAGAGAACGGTCTGCCAACTGAGTTAGAACCTCGATTAAACGTCTGGTTCCGCATCTCACGGTACCTTATGGTATACGCACCGAAATGTAATGTCGCGTGTCTATGCGCAAGATTACAAACAGGCCAGTAACCGCCGCGTACCGCAACACAGTCAGCTCCCCAAGAAGCATTAGCACCTAATTCGGGCCTGCCACCTGTCTGCGGCCACCCTGGCGTTAACAGGCCGACGTGCAGGGCTAGGTTACGATCCGGGTAGATGTTATTGTACTTCAACGAGACATCCGCAAGCGGGTCTGTGGAGAACCGGGTTGAGATGTCCGACTGTTCTACATTGAACGAGGTCGTGTATGGTGGAATCGTTTTAGTATTCACCAAGTAACCAAGAGGGTTACCACGATTCAGCGCTGGCGGTTGATAATTGACGTAGGTATCCGATTGCGACCAGAAGAAATCCGGCACGGAGTAGATAGTCGCCGTGTTGATATCCGTCTGGTCCAGCGTGTAAGACTGCCCCGGCATGTGATACAACGAGTTGTTCGTATGTGTAGACACGTACGTGTACTTCGTAGTGTTAGTCACACGACCGATTTGCAAACTCAAGCGGTAGGAAACCGGCGCGGCGGCTGTGACACTTTCAGAGTTGCTGACTGTAGCTGAGCACTGGTACAGGTAACGTCCGGTGCTTGGTATGTTCCACCAGAAGTCACACTGGATCTCCGGTACTAACCTGCGATGGGCTAGCGTCGTCGGATCAAGCCACCGGTTGGTAAGAATCCTCGGTGCTAGCGTCGGGCTGCTTATGTTACCCGCAGAGTTTACGCTACCAACGGTCGTCACTCCACGAAAGACCTCTACACCTTCGGCGGTTACGGTACCGACACGCATTACTTCTGAAGAAGTCGCTGTAGTCGGATTCGTCGTTAGGAAGACCGTGATATTATCACCAGTCTGAAACAGGGCCGTCCCGCCGCTGGGGCAGATAGTCGTGTTCAACTGTGTTGTGATAAAAGCGGAAGGGCAGGTACCGTTCGCCACAGTCGGGATCGTAGCAGTGTCAGGTTGGTAACCCATGTTGTAGGAACGGTTCACTAGATCGTGGATAACCAGCCGTGACATGATAGGCCCATCGTGGAACACGAATGGCTGACGTGTATCCGGTCTACCAATAAGTTCACCGTTAACCGGTACAGGTCCGGGTAACGCTGCAAGGGCCGTACGCGCGCTAAATACTTGTTGCGCTAAGCCGCTGTTATTGACCGGCGGGTCTACAACAACACGGAAGTCAAAGTCAGTAGGTGCGTTTACCGGATCGGTTAGTACCCTTGCCGCAGTGAAACCGCCGTTACCGGAGTCGATGCAGTTACATGTCGCCTGCGGAGTGAACGCTACATCACCGTCAGGTACTGGGATGACGTAGGCAAGAAACGCGCTCTTGATGGAACCATCAGGCCATCTAGAGGTAACGTTGACCTGAGTCGGTAACGCCCCGGCTGTACCATTCAACGGTGTGAATGACACTTGCGGGAACGAACCCGCAGGGTACTCGCCACGAGCGTACCAGTACATCTGCCCAATTGGTACCGGTCCTGTGCGGGCATTACCTCCCGGCGGGATGTACTGCGTATAAACGTAGTGGTTGACAAAATCGGGTTGCGCCAGTAACTGTACTGGCAGGGCGATGAGCACGATCAGGGCTGAGAGCGCCCATTTGACTGTAGTGTTAACAGTTGTCATATGTAACTTGTGACCTTTCGGGAACTGAGATTTAGGGCCTAAACCTTGACTAGTTGAAGCGGATCATCGGCATGTTAATATTGCTGCCGGTAACTGTGCCGAGTGTGGCAGGAAACGCCCCAGCCGTAGATGCGTTACCAAACGCGGCCATCTGCGTTATAGAAGCGGCATTTAGTACATTAGGTAGCGTACTCGCAGTGGACATACCGTTGAACGTCGCCGTTGAGTTATCTGCGGTCCACACCACCCAGTACCATCCTGGAGTGATCGTGTAAGAAACTGTGGCATTCCTGGCCCCTACCGTATCTGTTGAAGTGGCACCCATCTCGACTAACCGTGTATTGAGATCATCGCTGTACAAGGCAGCGTTGAAGAAACCGCCAGTTGAAGCTACGGCTATTGATACTGAGATCCTCGTACAGGAAATTTGTACCGGTATGTAAACGTGGACCCCGCGAACTTGGTTAGCACTCGTTACCATACCGACGTTGCCAACAGTACCCCATACCCAAGGAGGGAACATGTAATACGCCGTTGCTGATGTAGGGTTATTAGAACCGCCGACATCGGCCCAAGTGTTAGGGGCGATACAATTACGCAATCGTCGCGTGGTGGTGTTGAAGTAAAGCTCACCAACAGTACACGTACTGGGGTCGGACGCAGCTTCACGTACTATACGTGTGGAAGTCGCAGCGGCATTGTTAACCGGGCCTGTTGCGTTCAACTGGCCTTGAAAGGTAACATTCCCACTAGCGTTGTAGTTACTATCCACGTAAACACGCTGTCGTGTCTGGTTGTTCGCCGGACCACAATCATGAACCGTGCCGCTGTTCAACAAGAACTCTTCGACGCCAGCGGTACATGTTGGCGGTAACGACGCCATCGGGCCATAACGGAGCTTTATAGAACTCCCAACGGAGACTTCACCAGCAACAAAGCTCAGACCGAAACCATGGGTAGGTAGCGCGACGACAGCTTGACCAGCACCGAGGGACACGGACGCGTCACCAGTGAAATTTAACCCAGTAGGTGCTGACACTACAACTGAACCGTCTTTAGACACAGGTACCGTGCCGACTGTGGTGGAACCTGCCGGGCCTTGCGGACCTTCAGGACCTTGCGGGCCTGTGGGACCTACAGCACCGGCGGCACCGGTAGGACCTATGAGTGACTGGCATGTACTGGGCCAAGTGCCTGAAACCTTAGGACCAAACAAGCAATACGTCACCGTAACGCCATCAGTGGTTTGTAGATACCAGTCGCCGTTAGCACCAAGTACGTTGTTTGGTACACCGATACCACTGTAGATAGTGTTACCGGAAGGACCCTGCGGACCTGTAGGTCCAACCGGACCAGTAGCACCAGTAGCGCCTGCGGGTCCTGTAGCCCCCGCCGGTCCCTGGGGTCCGGTAGCGCCGGTCAACCCAGTAGGACCTTGAGGACCGGCGGGTCCTGTAGGGCCAACCGCACCCGTTAACCCAGTGGGACCTTGCGGACCTGTTGGGCCTATCGCGCCTTGAGGGCCTGCCGGACCTGTAGGACCTTGCGGGCCGGGAGGTCCCTGTGGTCCAGGTGTGTTGTTACCGCCAGAGCTATCTGCGGTTAACTTGACCCAGAGGCCGGTTACTCTGTCACAGGCGTAAATGGCCTTACTGAACACGCGGAGTTCCGGCGACGGTGTGTGAACAGTACAACCGCCGGTGGTCGTCGGGTCTACATTCACTTCGAGGATTGGGTGCGACGGGCCTAACACGCGCATACGACCTTCAACGTCGAAGTTGATCGGGAAACGGACCTGCGCGGCCAGAGTGCCAGTGAGCACCAAAGCGGCAGGGACGCTTAACTTTCTTGTATTTCTGATCATGTCTATTCTCCTTTAGTGCCTAAAGTCGCCGCTACTTCGCCATGAGGACGACGCGGACGTTGGTCGGTACAGCAAACGATATCGAGATATCCCGCGTGTTAGGGTTAACCACCGGGAAGCATGGGATGACCGGGTACACGCCACTTACCAGCGTGGTACCGTAACAGGTGAACGTAAACCGGACATGGTTGAAACCATGTTGAGATTGCGGTATGTTGATGTTCGTAGCGTTCAAGAACGTATAACCCTGGTTTGGGACATTACCAGAACGCCCGCCGATTACCATAGTCCCGGAAACGGGCACGGCGTAACTCGCGACGTAATCGAACGAGACGGGGTTGGGACCGCCTTCTGGACACGGCATCGAAGCGCCGAGGACTGAATAACAACTAACGACGAGATCGGTAGTCTGGTAACCACATGCCGGTGCTGGTACGGTCCAATTCACCGTGTTGGTAAATGTGACAGAACAGTTCTGCTCATACGGCGGGTTTTGCGGTACGCTACAGTTAGGACCTGTGAACGATTGAAGACGCCCGCTGACAATTCGCGCACAACCGTCCTGCTGCGAGAACACCAAGCCGTCACCGCTAGTCGGCTGCGCTTGTGGCGTGTTACCAGTTGTACTGCTAATAGAGCCACGACGGACAGGTGTCGATGATACCGGCACAGTCCAATACTCAAGCCAGGAACCGCCAACGTTGGGAGTGAATCGGGCTTCGTACTTGGTACAGTTAGATGGGCTAAGACCGGAACCCGGCGCATTAGGGACTAAAGTAAAGTCAATTTCGCCGGGGTTGGTGGAAGAGTAGTCGCAGCGCTCATCTCCGGACGGCCCGCGACCTATACAGACACGGATAGGCGTGTTGGCGTAAGCGAGTTGTCCGGCCTTGACAATGCAACGTAACTGGGCAACCAACGTTCCCGTGAATGGTTTACCGTCCAGGTTGTAAACAACGTCGAGTATCCGCGTCGTCGCGGGACTCTGACCGAACAGCGTGGCGCAGATAAACGCGAACGTTCCGACTACTGCTTTGAATTTAGGTACGTACCTCATAGTTATAGTGTAACATAGAGATACGGTAAACGCAAGGTGGGAGTTCAGTGGTGGTGCGAATGTTTAGTCACTAAACCCACCACCAAACTCCCGCCGTGGTGTCAAGGTTTCAGCGGCGGCATCGGTACCTTCTTCGACGGCGCGGTACGGGACCGTCTAATACCAGACGGTAGCTGCACACGACCGCGCGACTTAGACTCAATGGTACCACCGGGTTCTGCTCCCATGTCTTCGAGGATTGGGGCTATCCAAGGGTTCAACACTCTGAACGCCGGGAGTTGAACCAACGTGAAACGGTAAACGTCACCTACAGCTTTCATGTGTTGATCACGCCCATGCTTGTCCTTTGTCGTTAGATGATGGCCTATCAACCCTACAGTACCGATGCTGCTAGACACGAGTTCAACGACCGGACCACGAGACCAATCCATGACAGCTTCGCCCATATGATCCTTACGTTGTACTGCGTTCAAGAAGTCACCGATAATACCGAGCGTACCGGCAGCGTAGATCGAGTCTAGGTACGCAGTTGCTGCGTCCGGGTACTCGCGTGGTTCATGCTTGAACATCATACTGCGTATCTGCTGGATCGCATAGCCGAACAGCGGCGCGACGGAACTCATAACAGCGAGTGAGTAAAGCCCGCGCATTGCCCGCCGCCAGTTACCGTCGTAGGTACCCTGAACCAGATTCTGCAACTGTTGCAACCGGAAGCGCAACTGGTGAAAGCTGAAGTGCTTGTACATCCAGATAGCTTTACCGGCGGGGGTCAGTGACGCCAGGGCTACACGGTCGGGAGTGGATCGGAAGTTCGCGTAATTCGAGACCTCCTGCGCGGCCTGTAATACGTCGTCCTTCTGAATCCCGTTCTCCAACATATTAGCAATCTGTTTGTAAGAAAACGTCGTGGACTCGAATGATAACTGACGGTAAACATCGCGCAGTTTCTTCGACAACTGTACGTTGTTACCATTTGCGTCCTGGAAGATACCACTATTGCGGAAGTTGCCAGTCGAAAGACTTTGCGTGATGTCCTGGTACTGAAGGTTCAGACCATTATCACTGATAAACTTGTCGATCCCGTCTTTCAGTATCTTCACCCTAGTCTCAAGCATCTTCTTACCGAGCATGGCACCGACACGGCGGTTGTGCGCCTCTACTGAACTGAAACCGAGGTAGCGTAACTGTGCCTGCCCGAACCTCGCCAAACGCGTGTCGTGTTGGTGGCCCAAAGCGGATTCGAGAAGTACTTGCTCGTTAAACGCGCCGGACTCCACGACGAGATCGCGGGCCTCTTGTGTGAACGCCTGAGACTGCGCCCACGCCCAGGTAACCGGGTCCGTTAACTCCAAGTAGTTCAAGGTCTGTCCGGCGTTTGGTAGCACACCCCACGCCATGCGGAGGAGCACGAAGCCGCGCAAGAACGCGAGGATCTTTGCCGCACGGTCACTCACCGTGTTCTGTTGTCCCAACACTTGGTTCATCTTCTTGATGAACTCGTGTGTGTTGTAACCGTCCCTGGAGGCGGCAGTGGTAAGAAGCTCCTGTACATCGTTGTCCTGGCCGAACTGGCGAATGATCTCTAACCGGGCCGCTGTACTGAGTATGTTCTGCGGGACAACTCTGAACACGTTCGGGTCATAGATCGGCAACCGTGTCTTGCGGGCGTATTCCAAACCAGAGGTCTTAATCGCGCCGGGGTCCAGACGTTTTACTGAAGCCCGGTACGCGATAAGCGCACGCTGGACGGCGTTCTGCGTTGCGCCGTGTGTACCGCCGTACTGTATCATCCACTGGGTTAAGCGGTGCCCAGGAACAGGCGTACCACCCTCAGCGGTCATGAAGTCAACGCACTCCTGAATAAGCTGCAACGCTTCTTCGTCGGTCTTAACCCAACCACGACGCTTCATGTTTGCGATAACGTCCCGGCGTACGGGTGTGTCAGACATCAGCGCATCGTAGTTGTAGCTGTGGTGGAAGTAGTCAGAGAGTTGCTTGAATGCCTTCCGACGACCGGACGCGGTGGTCACCTTTACACCCAACGAGCGCGCCGTGGCTGCTATCGAATTGTTAACGCGCATGATCGCGACGGCGAGCTTGTTAGCTTCGGCTTTCTTGGCTGCAGGTTTGTAACCCTCAAGCACGTCGTGGATGTCCAACATGGTTTCCTGATCGCGGATCTCTTTCGAGTTGATGCCGCCATCCTCAAGCACCTTCATGTACTTACCACCCATGCGCTCACCGGTAACCTTCGCGTAGTGGTGCAGGCTATTGAACAGCTTACCATAACGACCGAAGCGATACGGCAAGATCACATCCAGAGGTAGTACATGCTCCATCGAGTAAGCAGCTTCGGTCGCTTTCTTCGTCACGTTGTCGATAAACTTCTTGCCGTTAGCGATGAACTTGGCCTGTGCCGCCCGCGCGGCTGCTACGTTGATTGGGATTCTGCCGCCTTGCGTGGCCTTACGTACGGCGGACACTGCCTTGATCTGCGAATTCGACCCTGGTTTAGTGCCTAAACCTTTCGGTTCATACAGCTTGAACATCCCACCGCCGGAGTTGATGAACCTAGACACGAACTTGTCAGTAAAGCGGTAACGTTGCTCAGCATTGTTCGCGAGTTCGGGATTGGTTTTCTCGGACACGTTAACGCGCTGAACGTCGCCGTTGCTAACTAGGTTGTTCAACATCTGCTCGATGTAAGGTAATGGAGCGTACTGCTTCGTGCCCTGAACCTTGTAGAGCTTGTTCAACTTACGCACTACCTGTAGCGATGTGAACCCCTGCGGGGCGAGATCCGAGAGCGTGCGGGTGCCTTCAGGCGCGCGGGAACCGCCGAGTTTACGGATCAGAGTTTGGACTTTACGCAACCGGTCGGCATCGGTGTTATCGCTTACGAACATTGACGTGAGTAGATCGTTTGCGTGTAAGCTCTCGATAGGCGCACCAGCCGCTGTAGTGGCTGCACGTTTCGTGACCGGTACCCAATTTGGCGTAGCGGTGTCGGGTGCTGTGGTGTTAACTTCAGCCGAAGTCGCGTCCACTGGTGCTGCATCTCCGGAATCCCAACCGACTAAGGCTTCCTCGACGGACTCCCAACCGTTATCCTTGCCAGACATGCGCCTGTACTGGGTTATAGCGTCGTCGAGGTCCTCGAACATTTCATGCTTAACAGAGTTCGGGTCTACCGTACCTTCGAGCGTGACTGGTAGGGTTAGGAAATTGACTGGGCCTTGATCGCGCGCGGTCATAAACAGGAAAACGCCCTTCGGAGTTACGATTTCGGCGCTACGTATGCGATCATCCGCAGACCCCCAGGAGTACAGGTGCGTGTTGTTAGGTAGTACTGTCAGCTTCGATTCGGCAGGTCGTGTGCTTACGTAGCCGATACTCGCGCCGATAGGGTCCGTGTCGGTAACGGGGGTTGTGTCAGCAGTTGTGTCGAGTTCGGCTTGCTGTGCAGGTTGGGATTGCTGTACTTCCGTAGCTGTAACCGGCGCGACGGGTCCGGGCTGTACCGCAGTCTGCGTGACGGCAGTCGTAACAGGTTGAGTCGAAGTGACAGGTGCAACCTGCAAAGGCTGCTTTCTCGGACGACCACGGCCACGCTTCGGGGCAGGAGCAGCGGTTTCTACTGGTGCTGGGACCGATGCCTGGACCTGGGCGACGGGCTGTACTGGACTCGGAACCGTGTTAACTTTAGGCACTAAAGGTTCAGCTTGCGACGGTGCGTCTTGCGTCGTAACGGCTACGTCCTCGTCCATCACGACGCCACCTACGTAGTAAACAGGGCGACCGTCTTCGACCATACCCTGCACCAACTTGGCACGTTCTGATTTCGGCAGTGCTGCACCGCTGTGTTTGTGCGACTCGATAGCGCCCGTACGACGGAGGAGGTTAAAGGCCCCATCGAATACCAGTGGTGGGATCTCAGGTACACGCGCACGAGCTTCAGTCGCGGTTACGAGTAACCCAGGAGTACTGGATCGAAACGCGGACTTAACGGCGTCTAACTGTTCCGGCGTGATGGAATCCAACGTGGCGATCATACGCTCACGGCGTAGATCGGAATCCATGGAGGTTAGATCAGCCATGGTGAATGTCTGACTGGGTTGCGGTGTCGGAGCGGGCTTAGGCGTCAAGACCGGGCGGGTCGCTGACGGTACCACAGACTCACCAGTGATGGGGTCGATGTCACCGTCTAGTAAATCGGCATCGTCTGCTTGAGGCTCATCTGCGGTCTTCTGAGGCGGGGCGAATACGGCATCGTAATCGGCAAGTAGCTTAGCAACTTCTTTGTCGCCGCCGTCCGCCAAGGCGCGGAAAGCTTGGTAGGACTCGTAACTTAGGTTGCCGGTCGGACGTGTTGGTACGGACACATCGGCGGGCGTGGGAGTGGCGGTCGTGTCTACGGTGGCCGTGTCAGTTATGGGTTCCGACTCTACCACATCCGCACGCGTATCGACAGTCACCGGGGCAACCGGCGGCAAGGCGCGCGGCGTGATAGGCTGCGAGGTCCGAACGGGAACTGGAGTTGCAGGCGCTGGCGTGATGTCAACTATCTGATCTTCGTCTACATCCTCGACCGCATCGTCGTTTACTTCCGCGTTCCGCTTTCGGATGTCATCCATCGTCCCCTTAGGGACGTTCTCCACAGTAACCTTCCCGCTGGGGGTCTTGACAGTACCAGACTCAGTTGGCGGTGTGAACAGAACGCCGTTACGCTCAAGCCAGTGGAGGGCAGTTTTCTGTGCAGCGGTAGTACCGCCTTGCATGACTAATCCCACGAACGCACCGGCAGCGGCGGCGGTTAGTACATTGTCCATGATGTCTTTGTCGGGATTGTACAAACCACGCGCGACGAGGTTGTTCGCGAGTTCCTGGAAACCTTCGGTACCGGATTCGCCCACTGCGGTTTTGGCGAGTTGCTTACCGACATTGCCTAGGGTTAAGGACTTCAGGGTTTGGACTGCACTCTCCCTAGCAGCGGCGTTTGCAACACCACTTACAAGAACTTTGCGTAAAGGGCCGAGTACTTTCGCGGGGATTATTGTATCGATAGCGCCGATGACACCGCCGAGTGCACCTACTGCGGCTCTTGTGCCGGGGCTGACTTCCGTACCCTTACCTGCTTCGAAAGCGTCCAGTTCGGTCGTGGTTTCGCCAATGCCGGAAGCGATACCGGCGGCGGCACCTGCGACGGGGTTAACCAGCAAAGAGGCCATGACCGGAACGGAAGATCCCAGTGCCTGGATGCCTGTGTCGATGATACCAGTATCTTGATGCTTGTTCTCTAACAGTTGCTGCTTAAAGGCACGGTCTCGACGCGCAGTTTCCACTTCCGCTTCGGTAGCGTCTTCAGGAGCTTCCAGAGAGGCGAGTTCTTCTTTGGACAGGGCCGGTTTCAAGTACGGGTCCGTGGCTTTGCGTACCACATCGGCGGCGACACTTTGCACATCCTTGATGGTCAGCGGAACAAACGGTACAGGTGTACCACCAGCTTTCGAAACTTGCCGCTCATATTCAACGATAGCGGGAGCTTGGTAACGATTAGGGTCAAGTAGCAGGCTGGCAGCTTCCGCCGCACCTTTGGTGACGTTCAAGGCGCTGTCACGTACACTTCGAGCAAAACCCTTAACACGGTCCATGACCGGGGCATTGTGAGACAACGGCGCGACCGGCGGTAGTAAAGGCGATTCGTCAGGCTTAGACGTAGGCGTCGGCATCGGCGGCGCCATCGCTGCGGCGGGGGTCTCACGCGGGATTTTGATCTCGATGCGGTCGGTGTTGGAACGGTTGATCGGGACTACCGGCGTCGGCGGTTTAGTGCCTAAAGCGGGGATCGTGACGACACCGGCAGGCGGAGTCTTGTCCACCGGCGGGTACTTAACCACGCTAGGATCGACCTGAAACGTATCTGCGCTCGGGTTAAAATCCGGGTAGTCCTCAGGGTACTTGCTGTAGGCAGCGCGACCAATAGCGTCGTCGTCCATGTTCGCCATCTTCGGCTCATTTGGATACGCACTGCGAACTGCACGTCCGATATCAGCGTATGTTTTATACTGTGGCATCTTAGTGTCCTTTAGTTGAAGGGGTTACGTGGAGCACGCTGTGTAGGTCTCGCAGGACTGCCGACAGCTCCGGGCAGATTAGGTTGAGCTTCAACAGTTCTAGGTGCCCCTATTCTACCCTGGGTGGCCTTGTGCTGCATGTCGTTCCTAATCTCCCACAGGGTCCTCTTTCTCGCGTGTAGAGTTTCAAATTCCCCGCCCGACTTGTTGATCTCTTTCAAACGGTCGTGGGCAGCACGGGCCTTAGCGGCTTCGGCAGGATCGAGAGTACCGTTGTTCTGACTCGCCTTAATCCTAGCTGTGTTGATAACCATCTCCAACCGATTACGCTCATCTTCCAAACGGCGGATAGCGGCGTTGGTGTCATTGATTTCCTTCATTTGAGCGTTGAAGTCGCCCTTTATCAGACTACGTACGAAGGCGTCGTCAGGGCCGGATCGAGAACCACCACGACCACCAGCACCGGTACGTGTAGCCGCAAGTCGCTTTGTCTGCGCGTCGAACTCAACACGACGTTGAGCTTCTTGTGCGGTTATAACCCCGGTGGCGGCGGAAGCATCCGGGCCTGAAACGGTGTAACGTGTAGAATTAGAATCTCGTACAGAGCCTTTGGCAGCAGAGTTTGCAAGCACGGCGTTCTTGATATGCTCCGGTATGTCAGGGTTGTCTACTATCGCTTGGATCTTGGCATCTATCTCCCTGCGAACCCGTGCGGCTTCGTCAAGCTTAGCCTGCGAGACTCTCTCTTGACTCTCAGACCGCCGGGCGACATCGTTCGAGCGTGCCGTCGTGGCAGCGTTCATGGCGTTAACGCGGTTAAGCTGGGCGACAGACGTGGCGATACGGGCGCGGGCGGTGTTCTCCGCGTTGAGGTCCGCGTTACGCTTGGCCTCAGCGGCGGCGGCATCCGATGCTTGCTTAATCCGCAAGGCCCAATCCTCGCGGGCGCGGCGCTCGGGTTCGTTGAGCAGAGTGTCCACGCCTGAAGAAACGTCAACAGGCCGCATGTTGGGGTTGCTGTTAATCCAACCGGCACCTGCACCGAGAGCACCAGCGGCGAGACGGCGTAGGAATCCAGGCGGCTTCGTCGGCGGCGGTTCTGACAATTGCCGCAAGTAGCTATCATACGCCTTGGATTCTTTCTCCATGGGCGCTAGGACATCTTCAACGTCGAAATCCTTAGACTCGAAGTCCGGTACGGAAGTGGAACCGAACTGTGGCACACCGGACATCGCATCTATGATCTCCTGCGATTTAGTGCCTAAAGCTGGCGTGGCTACCTCCATACGCGGCGGCGCGTTCGGATCGGTAGATACGGCCTGTGCAAAGTACTCGTACTCGTCCTGCTCTTCATCTCCCGGTAACCGTAAGCCACTGGGCCGGTATGCTTTCGGCGATTGGAAACCATCGTACAAGTCGTACATGTTCATTACTCCTTACTTACGTCTAAACCCGGCGGCAGCATTCGCACCACCGATAGCCACACCAGCAATACGTTCCCACATGGACGGCCTGGAAGATTCACGGAAGCGCGTGTCGTTACCTTGGTTAACCAAGTTACCTTGAGTACCGTAAGTATTGATCTCCCGGTCACTCTCACGCTGTGCGTTGGTATTGTAAAGATCGCGTGAGCCGCTTAAGAACCCACGCGCTTCCCGTCTGTCATCACGACGGGCGTCGGCAGTAGCGCCTATGCGCGCGGTCAATTGAGCATCACGGTACATGGAACGATCACGCCGGTCGGTGTCACGGTCGCGCGATGCCACGGTACGCTGATTCGCGATACGCGCGGCGGTGTCACGATAGTCACGGTCGATGTCGGTGGCGATGCGTGTACCTTGCGTCACATAGAACTGCGACGCGTCGGCAGCTTCGCGGTTACCCTGCGTTTCAGTATCAAGGTCCAATCGCGCGGCATCGCGGGCTGTATCCATCCTACGGTTGGAGATGTCCTGGGCAGCGCCCAGGCGGAGGCGTTCGGTCCCGGTAAGATGTGCCAACCTACGGTCGCCCTTAGCCAACGCCAAATTGGAGCGCAATTCACCGATGCGGCCTTCTGTACCCAATCGCATCGTCTCGATGTCTTTCAAACGCGCCGCTTCTTCTGAGGAAGCTGATAGACGACCACGGGTTAGCGCATCGGCAGCATCGGCAGCGGATAGACGGCGGGCACGCGCGCGTACAGCAGCGACGCCTAAGGGACCGGAACCGGTAGCAGCGGCGGCACGCTCGGCAGCACTCGCATCGGCGGCAGCACCTGCGCCTACGACCTGAGCACCGACTACTTCGATGCGACGGCGATCTTCCGGTGAGAGCTTGTACTTGGCCGCAAACTCCGGGTCAAGGCGCATCCTGTCGGAGAGGGCAGCACTCGCCTCAGCGTCGGACTTTCCTAGAGCGGCGTCGGTGTCGGAGTAAAAGTTACTGCTCAAACCCAGGTCGGGAGTGATGGAAGCCGCGTAATCATCACGTAGGCGACTGACCATACCCCGCCGCGTGTTCAGCGAGTTGTTATTACGTGCTACATCCACGTCCCACTGGCCCATGTAACGGTAACGGGAGTTAGGATCACCATACATGCCCGCCTGCTCGGAGTCGTTGTAAAACCAGTCCCCGTAATTCGCCCCGGTCGCGATGTCGTCTAAACGATCACGCCCGATAATGTCACGCTCCTCATCGGCGGAGTAACCACCACGGTCATGCAAGTCCGTATACAGAGACTCAAGCCAATCGTTGTAACGTGACGAACGCCCGCGATCACCTTCTGCGCGGGCGGCTTGTTCTCCCATAAGGCGGTCACCAATTGCGCGGGTCCGCTCAACGGAATTTCTTAAATCGTTTCTCAAAGACATTGGTTAAAACCTCATCGCAGTTTAGGCACTAAACCTTGCTGGAGCAACTACGCCGGAATGACACTCACACACCCCGGCGTAATTGCCAGCCTGGCAAGGGCACAACGATCCTGCTTCTTTATTGTATCAACGTTCCGCGAGGTTGTCAAGTCAGTTTGAGGCTGACGATACCGGACTGGTCTCAATATGCTCGGGTTTAAGCTGCTCGGGTTTGGGTCGTAGGGTTCCGATTAACTGTTGGTCTTTGTAATCCCAATCGTAGTCGGCAGGTGCGGAGGTTTGGCCGTCTATCATGACGAGGGTAGTAATCACACCGTTGATCTCGCCTTGTAGACGTGCTAGTAGAGACTGGTGCTCAGAGATTGCGTCTAACCGACGCTGCCCGATACTGGTCAACAGCTTACCGAGGTTGTCGTCAACATCGACGGTGATCTTAGTAAGAGTAGTGCTCTTGTCTGTAGTCGTGCTCATTGTTTAGTACCTAAACTTTCTAGGCGACCTCGATTGCGGACAACCGCTGGGCCAGAGCGTTCACACTGTTATACGCCTCATTCAGTTGTGCCGGTCGGAACTGTTCGACAGTAGGCCGAATGACGCTGAGACTGATCTGCTCTGCGATGAACGCCTTCAACTCACGCTCGGCAGGAACTCTACCGGCGAACTGTGCTGCGAAGCGACGCGTAAACGCGTCAAACTGTTCAGATGTTAGTGTTAGAGTTAACGTCATGTTGTTATTATACTACGCTTTAGCTGTAACTGTCAACAGGCACTAGTCGAGGATTATGCTCTTCCCGATGTAGTTCCCATTAGCATCGTGGATCGCAAACCATCGGGAGAACTGGAACCCACCAATTACCAATGGCGGGAAGAAGGTAAACGGGGAAACACGGTAGTTTGTAGTGTACAGGTACTGACCACCACCACCGAAGTCTACGCCCGCGCCAAAACGTGAGGAGAAGATACGGCCAGTTGACAGTGTTAAATTACCGGATGACGACGAGATGTTCAACCAACCGCCACCAGCGAAAGCGTTAATACCGCAGATAACAGCGGCACCAAACCCGTCACTGGCCGCGAAGCCAACTTGGTTCATAGTTGCTGTTAAACCACTACCTCGAAACGTGATACCTGTTGAGTCAACATCAGTCTGGTAACCATTGAAACTACCGGTCACGCGTATACCAACAAGGTTGTTAATCTGCACCTGGAAGTTACCGCCGGTTACGATAATGTTGGGGGCTGTCATCGTGATACTAACGGAAATCGTACCCGCAGAGATTTTATCCGCCGTGATGGATGCGATCTTGCCGGACGTGATCGTGAGGTCCGCAATTTGAGAGGCTGTGATTGTCAGATTCTGAATCTGTGCAGCGGTGATCGTACCGAATGCGAGGTTATTAGCACTCAACGTGAAGTTGGCTATCTTATCACCGGTAATAGTGGCGGAACCGATCTTGTCACCAGTAATTGTTGCCGTTGCGATATTGATACCGGTAATGGCAGCGGACGCGATGTTAGTACCTGTAATAGTACCGGAAGCGATCTTGCTACCCACGATAGTGGCGTTTTGTAACTTATCACCGGAGAGTGTGCCGACTGCAACTTTAGGGTCCGTGATAGAGCCGTCGGTCAGCTTGACGCCGTTGATTGTTAAGTCGGCAATTTGAGCCGCAGTGATAGTTAAACTTGCGATCTGAGACGCGGTAATCGTGAAGCTCGCGATCTTCGATGCGGTAATGCTAGCGTCCGCGATGTTCGCACCTGTAATCGTGTTCGTCGCAATCTGGGCTGATGTGATTGTGTTCGACGCAATCTGTGCTGCGGTGATCGTGTTCGACGCAATCTTAGTCGCCGTGATGGTGAAGTTCTCTATATGAGTCGAGTTGATAGCTAGAGAAGCGATCTTACCAGAAGTGATCGCGGCGTTCTGTATATTCCCCGTGTTAACAGCTAACGCTGCGATTTTAGCGGAAGTAATCGCCAAGTCCTGTATCTGCGAGGAGCTAATCGCGAGTGCTGCGATCTTGTCGGTAGTTACAGCAAGACTGTCGATCTTGGCGGTCGTAATCGATAAGTTGGCTATCTTGGGAGAGGTAATAGCTAGATCGATGACCTTGGCCGTGGTAACAGCACTGTCTTGTAGGTTAGCGTTGCCAATACCGTTTACAGCGACACGCAATCTACCGCCACTGACTTGGAAGTTAGTCGAGTCTATTGAACCTAGATCCGCTCGGTCAAGTTGTAAGTTACCAGGACCGGGCACTACTACGACGCTGATCGTCGCGGGTCCGCGTTCCGTACCAGCACGCGTGTAGGAATAGGCAAGGAACACGAGAGTTACAGAGTCTACATCATACGGGTCCGTAGAGTGCGAGATCGTGACGCCGTATTGACCTGTAACGTCCAGGTTCTCTTCAAAAAGCGGGCGCTCTTCACTTCTACCTTCGACGGAGGTGCGGACGAAGAAACTGACTAAAGAAATCCCCTCATCGGTTGGGTTGGTCCACGTTAAGTTGTACTTGTTACGCTCGATGCCATCTGCATTCGGTACTGGATCTGCCACCGCCGAGATCCAGGATACGAGTGTGCCCGCACCTGATGGGTTGTTAGTCGCTAACGCGATAGTGTTTGAGGCTGTTAACGTGGTACTATCAACACCGTCAACGTTGGTCGTGAACCCTAGTACAGTAGCGTTCACGGGGTTAAAGTCCAGGTCGCGCCAGATATCATCGAACGTGTAATTACCTGACGACGGCGTTACTATACTGGTGTCGAGTGGTATACTTTCACCAGTGGAGAGATCCAAACGTAGGGAGAAGCGTACGATAGATGCACGAGGTGTCGGGAACACGACGGTCCCTGAAATGCGGTATTGACCGTAGCTGTATGCAACGGTTATCGTGATCGACTCCAGGTTATCTGCTAGAGGGGCACTGCCAAGTGTCGGGCGTGCCGGAAAGTCCAGGACGTAATACGGTATCGGTTCTGTGTTCGGCGGTGTTATACCGAAGCGGGAGTGCTGCTCGAAGTAGATGGAGCGGGTCTCTAGCTCATCGGGTAGGATGACTTCTAACGCGACGACGAACGGCCCCGCCGGGGTACCTGTATGGTGCGCAAATCCCAAGCTGTAGAACGCACCAGTGCCGCCGCCTGCACCGAGACGGTAGTAGATTAAACAACCGTCGAAGTTGTTGTAGTCTAACGGCACGTCAGCAGTGGCGTTTAAGACACGATAGATAGGGTCCGTACCGGTTAGACTAACATCGCGGATATTACGAATAACGGACGGTGCCTGTGCCGCTTCCGGGAGTTCCGGTACAACAAAGTCCAGAAACGGGGTAGGTGTAGGTCCACCGAACTTAACTTCGTCATAAGTATCTTTGTGTTTTGGGCTTGCCCAGACACGCAGGTTCGCGGTTAACCCAGGCTGCGGGAGTGTGAAGTCAAACACTATTGGTTCGAGTGGGGTCGTGTACACGTAATCTACTTCCCCCCACAGGTTCAGGTCGTTGAACGTAATCCCTGTAGGATTACCGAAATAGTAGTAAACGCGGACACCTGAGAAGTCAGGGTCGAGAGACTGACTCGGTGGGTCAGCGGTACCGGTGAACCTCGCGTTGCCGGGGAACTGTAACACGTCCATGGACAACGAGAAGTTTTGGACCTGTGTGAACTTGAAGGACTCGATCACGAACGGGTCAGTATTAGGGCCTAAAGTCCGACCAAATCGGTCTTTGGTGTAGACCAGTAGGGTTGCGTTTTCGTCAGTGGTACCCGGGTCCGGTCGTAACCAGCTACCGTCGCCGAAGGAGAGGTCCAGGGATGCAGGCGAGGCCGCTACATCTACTGTAGCGATTGCGATTTCCCAAGTGTTTGTGCCGTCTGTAAACTGAATTGCGATGTCGTGGTAGAGAAGATGGTTGCGCGAGGCCGCATAGGTAAGCTGTACGCGGACACCGTACACGAACGGTGTCAGGTAAACAGGTGTACCGATAACTGATACAGGCGTTTGCGGGGCGGGGATACCTTCAACTTCGACAGTGGCAGAGTCTACAGGGTCCGGCGTTTCGGTCTTGAACTGGTCGAATGCACGCGCGCGAACAAGGAACTCAGAGTCCTCATCCGGCAGACCGAGCCACTCCGTTGCATATTCGTATGTGTCACCAATAACCTCACCGGGCATGAAAACGGTGAACTGTGTGTCGTTTTCCGGTTGCGTACCAGACTTAAACTTGCCGACGTAAGAGAGAGCTACCCAGACCATGAAGACGCGTAGGGGTCCAGTTGGTAACGTAACGACACCGGATAAACGAAACCGTTCACGCCCGCCGTCTTCGTTAAGTTGGTACTCCAACACACACGTGACTGAAACCACATTCGGCGCTGATGGTGGTAATACCAGCGGGAATAGCTGTTTCCAGATACGCGTACCTGAAGCGGCTTCGACTGAGACATCGATAGCGTTATCGGCAGGCCGGAAGCGGATTAGCGCGGTCGAATCCGAGATTGCGTTAAGCTCTGCGTTGTTAAACCCGCCAGCGATACCGATACTGCGTAGGGCAGACATGTGTCCAACAAGCGCGAGGTTCGTGTCGAGGTTATCTGCGCTGACATTGGCAAGTTCTGTGAGACCGGTGGCCGGGGTGAAACGTACGAGTTCGGTTGGGACACCTGCTAGGTTATCCACGATCTTGAACGTGTTGCTATCACGCTCGAATGTAACCGTTGCTTGGTCAGTGGGCGCGTTGGTATATTGGACTACCGCGAGAATGTTGGAGATCGCGCCAGAGACGCTGCCATTACGCGGGTTAAACAATGCGGTTGCAGTAGCGCGGTTGTCGGGCGGGATGAGGTTGCTATCAGAAGTCCCGGTTTCGGTGATAGCGTATGTGACGGCGTTACCGATGTTGACAAAACTGTTACGTGTGAGGAAGCAACCGCTACTGTTATGGAGTATCAGTAACGGTACGGTACCCGGATCGTGGCTTATGAAAACACAACCCGAAATGAAACACCCTGTTGCGTCAGTTACACGTAGCGGTTCAGTGAAACCGACAATGTTAACGTTCTCGAAGCGTACGTTATTGGCGTCGATCAGGACGCCCTTAGTCCCGGAAACTGCCGGTAGGGTGGAACGGAACCGTAAACCGGAAACGATCACGCCGGGAGTGCTGACACGTAAAAGCGGGTTGGCTAAGGCGAAGCTGGAGTGACGTGTAACCTGTGTACCAGGGTCCGCGAGGATGATAACGGGCGTGGTACCGGTAATACGGACTTGGGTGTTCCAGCGGTAAGTACCGTATGGGATACGGAGAATTAGAGTGCCGGACCCAGCTTGTAAAGCGGCGATTGCGTTACGGAAGGCTGGGGCAGAATCAGTCACGCCTGTAGGGTCAGCACCCCAGTCAAGGATATTGGCTGTGTCACCGGCACGAAGCGCAAGGTCCCGCGCAACCGTGGAGTCGAACGGTGTTATAACAGAATCGTCCATGTACGACGCTACCGGTGGAGTATTAGGGCCTAAAGTTTGCGTCGTTACGGTCGGCGCGCGGTTATCAATGGCCCTCGCGAGTGTATCGAAAGAGCCTTGGATAGCGTTGAATATGTCGTACAACGTCTGCCCGTAGCGGGGCATTGATTGGAGTTCGTTGACCCTAGAACGCGGTAGAGATGTGGCGGTTTTCTCTTTTTCAGCCATGTTTATATTTTAACATAGCGTGTGGGAGAAGTGCAAGGGTGTAGGGGTAGTAACGACACCGGCTACACCTACAAAGCGCGCGAGGGTCTCTGTGCGCCGTAGCCACGCTGCTGCACCCAGACTGTAAAGGACTGCACAGTAACGGAGTATTCCGGGCGGTCAACGGGCAACACGAACTCGACGGAGAGGTTCGCGCCGAGTCGGTTTATCGGTACAGTTTCCATTACGGAAGCGCTCCCCGCGACTTCAAACTCATGCACTACTGGTGTTGACGCTACGTCGTCGATCCCGGTCGGCGTACAGACCACGCGGAGCACACCGTAGCCGTGGACCCAAACTTGCAGGCAACGGAACGCGTGTACAAGAGCGGGACCGTTCGATGCAGGCAGTACGCCGTTACAGACCCAGGAACCGAAGTACGGGGCTGAAGCATCGTTTCGAACCAGGGTCCGAGAGAACATGATGTCACAGTCGCCGTTTTGTTTAGGCCCTAAAGCGAGGATATCGGTCATGCCGGTGTTGACATCTTGGAAGCCCGCGATGGTATGAATCTCTTGATCGTTTAACGTGTACATGTAAAAGTCCACGGTGTCGTACTGCATACCAAATACGTTCTTGGCATCGGCGTAGTCCCAGATTAGTAGGCGTGTCGGGAATACCTCGTCGTCTAACGGGGCGAGTACTTTGATCTGTCTTGCGGTTGTGTCATCTACAATGCGGATATTCTCCACGCGGTTCCAATTGATACGGAACCAGATATCTTCCTGCTGAACGGAGATGGGTTTCTGGGAAAGATTGCCGTCGAAGTACCAGAGTCCGGCACGGTTGGCGATAACAGCGTACGAGGTCCCAGAGTCGGAACCGACAACAGTCGCGACACAGTTCTGGGCGGGTATGCCCATGGCGGCTACTTGGTCCAGAGTGCCCCAGTTAACCGGCGGGGCTGTACGTATCTCGCCGATGCCGGATATGTTGGTGAAGGTGCCGATGTAGAGCACTGTACGTACTACAAACGCCGCCGTTGGGTGTAGAGAGTTCTTTATCGATAACGCGTGCTGGTCGAAGCTGATACGTTGCGGGGCGAAGGGTTCAGAGATAAGCACCTTGTCGGTGGATAAGTAGACCATGCGATTGGCGTACGGGATCGCAACGTGACAGGAGATAGGGTCTACGTTACTGCCCTGGTCGCGTGTGATCCATGAGTTGAAATCGGTCACGTCCTCCCATGCGGCGGTGATAACGTCGTCGGCTGTGTCTACGGTGTATGTGTAGGTATAAGTGGCGTTTGGTGGGAGTGCAATACGCGAGTCCGGCAGGACGAAGAAACGCGCGTGGTTATCCACAGTCGTCATGATCAACTCGATGAACGATATTTCCGACTGCGCCGGGATTGTTACAGTAATACTGATCTTCCTGCCGACTGTTGGGTTGGAAGATACGACATCGTACTCATAGGGTGTGAACACGTTCGAGACGACTGGTGAAAGCTTGCCGGTAAAGCCCGAACGTGAGGTCCCGACAAAGCCGAACAGGTGTTTACCGGGCGAGACTTCTCCGGCTTCTACGTCCGCGCCGACTAGCGTACCTGCTATCGGCGGTGCGAAAGCGCGGTCGGTCACAAGGTCCACAGGGTCAACGATGGTCACCCCGCCGTTAGCGAGGTTCTTATTGCGCGACGTGATGTACAGCCGCGAGTCCAACTCTTGGATAGTGACGTTGGTAGTGTTATTCGGGTACGTGTGTTGTAGTTGGTTCGTACCAGATTCGCGGTAGCGGATGAAGAGTCTCTGGTCAGCTTCGCGGATAACGAGGCGATTGGGTGAGACTTGGACCTCGGCGATCCAGTGGTAGATGTCGCGAACTTGTGCGGACCTCGTATGGTCTAGGACGTAACCGTCGCGGACGGTCATCGCAACACCGGACGTGACAACGTTGGTAGCGCTTAAGGCCCGCGAGTTTGTTTGCAGTCCCTTGGCACGCATGGGTTGTGCGCCGCGTATGCGGTCTATTCTGATTGGGCGGTAGCCGGAAATATTCATAGGGTTATACTCTGATGAGTGTGTCGTGTACTGTAGACTATAGACTATGTTAGAATGAAGCCGCCAGCTAACCTTGGTAACAAAACGTCCGACTCCGAGACATGATCACTGTCAACGGTACGGATCACTGGGTCTTCGGAAATCATCGACGAGACTAGCTGGTCGAGGAACGTCTGTGATAACTGGAACGTGTTACCTGGGTTGTTACCATCACCGTCCCGCGCGTAGTAGAGGCCGCGTTGGAAGAGGTAGGACTCTGCGTTCTGGATGCCGATAGGCCCGGATTCCGGGAACACGTAGCTGACTTTGGCATTGATGTAGAAGTTGCGGTCGCGGGTGGCGGGGGATAAAAACACGATGTCGCCGAACTGCCGGTAATTATTAGGGCCTAAAGTCGGCTGCGACGATTCCGGGCGTTTGTACTCGATAGAGGACCCTGAAGTGTCGATTTCGAAGAGTGTTTGGTAATCCACAACCGAGTCGAGGGCGGTTAACTTACACTCGGCTGTGGAGTACGACGGCCCAAAGTTACGCTGGTTTGCCGGGAGAGTAAAACTGATGCCACGCTGGAGCGGCGGCACACTGTTAAGCCGGAATGCTAACGCCATATTGTCCCAAGCGAGACGTAGGCACGTACGCACGTAGGACTTTGTGACTATGGTCTGGGTAGGATCACCCTGGAGGCTGGAAATGTCCACGCCGATGGCGTCGATGGTACGTGTATTCGGGCTGTAGATCATGGTTATAGTATATCATACTACGACTTAGAATACAACAACCCGAGTACAGGGAGTGTGCTAGGCGGCTGGAACAGCGGGAGTCGGGATGCCGGAACGGACGCGCAACCAGGACTTTGCGAGTTCCATATCTTGCGGGCTTTGGCACTGGGAGCAAACCAGGGCTTCAGAGTGAATCATGCTACGGCAACTGATGCACTCCTTAAAGGCATCCGAGTTGATCTGGGAGTTCCAGCGCACGGGCTTACCCAGGAACCGAGCGGCGGCACGATGTACGTGGTTGATCGAGTCCTTCTTGTCGCGGGAGAACAACACGTCGGCGGCCTCGACTAGGTACAGCGCGTAGTTGACCTGTCTGTCGAAGAGAGCGCTGAGTTCCGACAAAGTGATTGACGAGGACCGGAACACACCGATACCTGGGGCAGAGTTGCGCGACGGGTCACTGTCTGAAAGCGAGTTGAGATAGTCGGCGACAAGTGCAGTCGCGGTCTCGTAGCCAGTGTGTATGTACGTGATCGGGTCCGAACCCAGAAGGACTGGGACTTTGAGATAGGTGTCCGGGACATCCAACACGCGCGGCATAGCGATTTCGGATCGTGAGTTAGTCTTGCGCGGGTTGTCGGTGAACGTACCTTCGAACGCTGGGGTGGTACCAGAAAAGCGCGCGTGCGGGTTGTTGAACACCACCGGGATGAAATGGTACGAGACAATGTAACCTGGGTTTTCTTGCCGGTCACAAACGCCGGACAAGCTGGTTAGTAGCTCGTTCCGGCTGTCTTTTTCTACTTGCTTGAGCTTGATCACCTGCTCGGTGTTACGCTCGGCATTGCTGTAATCCTTTGCTGCCATGACTTCTTTCCTTTCAGTTTAGGGCCTAAACTTCGACTTTGGTTACGGCTCCACCAGCCCAGGGCCGGTATAAGCCGAGCGCTCGCCAGGAAATATAGGAGCAAATTGAGCGGTGAGTTGTTGAACTGCACGCTGTCTCTGTTCCCGGTTTAACCTATCCTGGTGTTGCTTGATCATATTCATGAACTCTTCCTTGCGCTTCTCGATGGTCTGCTTCGAAGCCTTGCTAAGTTCGTCGCGTATATCGAGTACGTAAAGATCCGTGAGGGTTTCCGTCGGCCACTCACAGAGTTCTAGTACTGAGTTCGGGTACTCGACGTAGGAGAAGAACGAAGACTCTGTGAACCCTGCCGCACCAGCTTCGACTTGGCGGGATTGTTCTGGGTTGAAATAGCCTAACAGCCAACGGACCTCGCCCAAGATTTCGGCGGCGGTAAAGCGTTCGACCGTGTAATCCGGGACGTGGAGCAGGACGCCACCTTCTGCACGCCTACGCTCTGGTACAGTGTCAAGGTCCTTGTACTGCGAGAGTACTATTGGTACTGTACCGGTCGCGTTGTCACGCCGGATGTCTACGTAAATCTCGGTGTTCAACATCCACTTGTACCGAGGCTCATTGCCGATGGTCCCCAACTCCTCGCGAAGCTTGCGATTGTGACGGAGAATCGCGGGCGTGTACTTGTGATGGTCGTACTTTCTGATCGTACGGTTAAGGTATGACATCTAGAATCCTCTTGGTCAATAACGCCTTAAAGGGGGCCGCGAGACCAATTAACGGCCCCCTCCGGTTTAGTCCCTAAACAGCCGGGACTAAACAAGGCTAGAACGCGGTGTATCCAGCATCGACCGTGATGCCAGTGATGTAACCGTGGCGACCGGGATTCAGGTTAAACACCTGACCTTCCCAGGTCATAGCAACCCAGTTGCGCGTGGTGGGGAGACCGTTGCTGCCGACAACACGGCGAACGCGGGTGACGGACTCCGAACCGGGAACGTTTTCAGAGAACCAACCTAGCGGCGTCATCTCGACGATGGTGTAGTCGTCCCAGTTGGGGTAGTCGATACGCCCATTCGGCTGGAACTGTGAAACGTCGTGTACACGACCGCCCGCCCAGGTGAACGACTTGCTAGTCGCCATCGGGGACATACGGTCTACCGAGCCAGCGCCGCTTCCGCCTTCGCCGAGCATCACGCGCTGCAAGCTTTGCGTGGAGTTCGCGCCGATGAAGACTTCGGCCTGCACGTGCATCGGTACGATGCCGGTGTACTTGTTGACATCCATACCTTGGCCCAGGCGTACTTGCTGTCTGTGGGTCAGTAGCAGTACCCCGGACTGGTTCAGAGCGCCGCCCATTGCCACACGGGTGGCACGGATGGTCTCGTCGGTTGCGCGGTTAACGGTCAAGGTGGTGCCGGTAGAAGCGTCCGATCCCCAGAACTGGAGTCCGTAAACGCCTGCCGGATTACCGGTCGCGTAACGTCCGTAGACAACGATATCGGTCGTGGCTGCACCGGCGATCAAACCGGTACATGTGAACGTCTTCGCCATCAGGTCCGTTTGCAGGATGACAGTAACACCCTTCACGGTAGAGCCCGTCGAGTCCAGTACGGTAACTTCCATACCAGGACGCATGAAACGCGCGCCGATCAGGTTGTCACCAGTGTAGACGGTGTTGCCGGAAACTGAGGCTTGGTTGGTGGCGCGGAAACAGACCGGAACGCCGTCGGAGAACATCTCGCACTCCATGGAGAGGTTCACTTCGTCGGCGAACCCGTTCATGAGTCGTTCGAAGACGTTCCACTGAACGGCAACGTTATTGCCGCTGAAGATACGCATGTCCCGGTCGGACAGTTCAGCCGCCCACATACGACCAATGAACGTACCGGTCATTTGGCGAGTGGTCGGCGATCCGCCACGAATGCTTTCGGTGGTACCGGCGGATGACCACGCTCCCATGCGGTGCCCCATTGACGTGATGGCAGGCATACGGAAGTTGAGTTCGCCGATAGGTTCGTAATTTGCCGTAGACTTGATGCGGGTCCAGAGATTATTCGCCCCGGATAGACGCATCAGCTCGGGAATTTGGGAAGCAACTTTTTCAAGTTGCAGGTCAAGGTAACCCATGATTCAATTCCTTTCGGGCTGTTTAGGCCCTAAATCTCGTTCTTGTTACTGGTCACGTTAGGCCGCGTTAAGCGCCCTTGAAGGACTGCAACACGCGGTTAAACGCTTCTCTACCATTCTCTCCAGGTTTGATAGCCACCTCCGGCTTGATTACCTGGGTTGTCGGTGTCGCGCCTGCCCCGCCGCTAGCTACGACGGGCTTGACTGCGGCTGCTGCCTCTGCGCTGGACTCACGCGTCTTTGTTGCTGTTCCCGCAGAGTTCGAGAACTCTCGAATCGTCGTGGCAACAGCTTGAAATGCTTTCGACCGTCTGTCGGTCGGGTTGAGCAACTGCTCAACAAGTCGCTTATGTGCATCGACCACCTGCTGGGGGTTACCGGTCTTTAACAGACCTTCGACCTGCGACTTGAACTCGGTGTTGGTGCGGAAACCTTCGGAAACCACACCAGACAATTTCATTATAACAGATTGCCGGATTTTTGCAAATGCCGGGTCCGAAATCTTCGGTACTGTTGTTTGCAGATAGTTGGCGATCATGTTGTTGACCGTCGTTGTCACACCGGACTTGATCTGCGCACGGGTCTGTTCTGCTTTAACGGCGGCTGCTTCTGCCTTTGCGGCTTCTAACTCGCGGCGCGCACGTTGCAGTTCGAGGACTTCCGGCGTGGGCGTGGGCGCTGGCTTGTGCGCGCGGACTGCGTTGATATCTAGACCAGACTTGTGCGCGATCCATTCGACGGCGTTGCGGATGTCGTCGGCACGCTGGTCGTTTGCCGCCCCCGCGAGGATGCGTGCCAGTTGATCTTGCAAGATCGACGGGGCAATCTTGCTGTGGTACTGAGCAGCGGCTTCTGGGGCTTTGCTGAACAGGTGGTCCACGAAGGCAAGGGAGGACTCGCCGGTCTTATCGGATTCGAGGAGGTAGTCGGCGAACTTAGGGACTTCGGTGGGGCTTTCGAGGGACTGGAGTAGTGCGTCCTGGGCGCGGATCGTGTCTTGCATGTCCGCGATACGCTGCCTGCCTTCTGGTTGGCGTATGTCGATGCCCATTGAATTGCGTAGTTCCCTCGCCGCGCTGTAGTCGGCGTGGAAGTTCAGAAACCGCGCGCCCTTTATCTTGTACTCGGATTTCGCGTTGATCTTGCTGATGTCGATGTCCGGGTCTGATTCATCGGCTTGTGACGTCGCGTTTGGGGTGACGTTTTCTAACAACGCGTTGGGGTCCACGTCCTGTGGCACTTCGCCAGTGATTGTCGGTAGCTCATCGACGGCGGCGAGAGGTTGGTCGGTGACGGGAGGCTGCTCGGTAGTACCCGTCGCGGTGGTACCCGGTTGCGCGTCGGCAGAAGATGTATCAACGCCGAGTTGTTCGGCGATAGATGGCGTCGGTGCCGGTGTCGCTGACGTGGGCGTATTCACTGGTGGCGTCGTCGTGGCTACGTGCGTGGGTGCGGGAGTTGGTGTTGGCGTCGCCGTCGGAGCGGGCGTAGCTGTAACAGGAGCACCGGTATTAGGTGTTACTCCCGCCGCTGCGGCCAAAGCTGTGGAAAAGTTGGACATGGTTTGGTCTCTTTCTTTTTTGAGGTTTAGTGCCTAAACCGACGAGTAACGTCGCCGGTTCTTGTATTGGTGTCGGTCATCGGTGTCGGTGTCGGTCAACTGGTACATTCTTGATAATACCACGTTGCAATTCCGTTGTCAATAGTGCGATTATGCGGCAAACTGTACGTGGCAAATTGTACGTTTACTTACGCACTTACGCACTTACGCACTTACGCACTTACCGCCTACTCCGCCTACTCCGCCGCGCTCGCTTTCGGTTTAGTGCCTAAAGCTTGCGCCATCTTGATCTCTTCTTCCTTTGCGGCTTGTTCCTGCTCGGCTACGATTTGCTTGTACGACAACAGGTAACGACGAACACGGGCGTACCCTTCCGGGTTTACGGTCTTGTAGGCGACGCCGCCTTTGATGTCTGTTAACCAGAATACGATACCGTCAATGATGCTACGCGCGTCTTCTACGTCCGGGTCGGGGTTAACCGCCGGTATCGGACCTTGCTCGTCCGCGCCGTTTTCGGTGTAGAGCAACACCTGCATTAGCTGGTCAACGTACTGGCCGATGTTCGCTGCGGTAGAGACGAGTCCTGGTAGACGTAGTAACTGGTGGACTCGTTGCCGGTTGACTGGTGACAGAAGTTCCAGCGCTTCGAGAGTGTTCGCGTCGTTGTTATGGAATATCTCGCCTATAGAGTCCGCCGCCTGTTGGTCGGTGATGACTGCCTCAGGAACGGCAGTGACGTGGTAACCGTGGAGAGGTAGGCGTAGGTGAACGTAGATTTCACGATGCCCGCGAGTTACCTTCTCGATAGCGTACTCGGACTTTAGACGCAGAATGACGCGCATTACGTTGGCGGTCCAGGTGCTTGCAGCGGTGATGTGGTTAGTCAACTGAGCCATTGCGGCGTTACGCCGAGATTCACCTTCACGGAAGGTCGGTGCGATAGGTCCGCCGCCGAATATCGTGGGGTTAGTGCCGAGTGTATCTCTGAATGCGTTGCGCAGACTGTCGTTAAAAGGGACTAGCTCACGCTGTATCGTCGCGCCTGGAGAGGAGTAGACAAAACGGGAGAGGTCAGCCCCGGCGGCGGTGTGTACTCGCAGGGTGTCGTAGCTGTTATTACGTAACGATTCGAGTTCTTCTTTCGAGGCTAGGTGTGCCGCGATGAACGTTGTCGGCAAGCTACGGTTCATGGCTTTGGTACCAGACACGTTGTTGCTGCCAATTTGCTGGGCGGTACTCAACCCGCGTTTTGCTATGGGTTGCGCGAGTAGGTTGGAACGCCCGCCGGGCGGTTGGATCACCCAGTTGGTGAGTTGCCCTTTACTGACGCGTAGTATGCGCCCGTCGCAGGAGTGAATGACAATGCCGTCCGGGAAGTTATCCAAGAGGAACTTGGCGTCCTGCGGCATGGCGTAGTAGTACGTGTCCGGCTTGAGCCATGTACGACTCAGTATTGACGTGGAGCGGGTTGGCAGTTCGCTGGTTTGGCGGTAGTGTTTGTGACCAACTACTTCGATTGGTATATACGGCGTGTTCAAGTTGTCGGGTTGCCCTACTAGCCAATTCGCAACTGTACCGTACTGCGCGACGATAGAGCCATTGAATACTTCTTCGTCGAAGCGCAGCCATGGCAGGGTCTCTACGGAACGGTGTCCTGGTGGAATTGTAACCTCAGTCCCGTCGGTAGAGTAAAAATCGATGGTGTATTCATCGACCTCCATGAGGCCCTGGATAGGCTCTTCTAGAAGCGGGTCGGACTCTTCTGGCATCATTAAGTTAAGAAGCGAGTTCGGGTCCGCTTCTTCAGGGTCCAGCTTAGGCGATTCGATTGTGGGGGCGAGTGGGACTTTGATCCTACGACCTGTACGTCGAACGTACACATAGGTGTAGACAGTGCCGCCCTGCCACCAAATACGCGCAATGTCCTCGATACGTCGGCGCATATCGATCTTGTTGTACGTGTCCGATGCGACTTCGTTAGCTAGATCCGCCGCGAGGATCGAGTTAGGATCGCGCGGGTCCTCCGGGGTGATCTTTGGGTAAGGAGTCGCGGAACGGATAGCTGAGATGAACTTCTCGCAGTCACCGCCCAGGATGTTCTCGGAGTTGCGCAGAACGGTGTCGCGCCCGCCGAATGTGAACTTCAACGTCCCATTAGGGCCTAAACTTACGTCGTAGGCTTCGTCGTTACAGATCGCGGTTATGTGACGAATGGTCAATTGCCTACCGACGTTCGGCGTGATGTTCAAGTATTGGAGTATGGATGACAATGCGCGACCGAGTATGGGTCGCGTCATGTCATCGTAACCGAGGAGAGAGATCGGCGCGGCTTCGCTCGGTGCCTGTCGTGGAGACTGTTGCGAGTGCATTTGAGGCATCATGTGTGTATATCCGGGTTTGGTACTGGTTACGTGTAAGCTTATACTTACAGACTCTAGTATACTACAAACCGCCCTCCGGTTCAATTGGCTCTATGTTATCTTGGTCCGGCCATTCGTATGGCGTACCGTCCGCGTTGACGAACTTAAACTCGCGGAGCTTGTCGTCCGATATGCCGAAGTCCTGAACTGTACCGCCCTGCGCAGGAGGTGGGACGACCATATCGTACATCAGGTCGATCACCTTCCCGTACTGCTGGATGAGGAGAGTGTTTTGCTCCAGGATGCGGATGGTCAACTCTCGCGTGTCGTTTATGGTTGCGAGCAGCTGACGGTTCAGTTCCAGCGATTCCTGGATCTGCGCCAGGATTGGGTCTTGTGAGTGGGCTACCGCGCACAGTTTGGTTAGGAGGTTACGTAGGAAGTTCATGTAGACCTAATACCCAGGAACCTCTCCGATGGCGCGCACGCGACCTTCTTCTTCCTCGTCCTGCCCGTCGATGTCGTCCTCGTATTCCTCCATCTCTTCCTCTACACCTTCCCCTTTAGGGCCTAAAACGTTCGATGCACTCGCGTCCGGCACGATCTCTTCCAGAGTGTCCTCATCCTCCATGAGATCGTCATCGCCGGTCGGCATCATGCTAGCTAACTCCGCCGCCGCTTGTGCGGCTTCTTGACCCTGAGCAGTCTCTTCAAGTACTTCATCTGAATCGCCAGGATCTGCCTGAGCGATGATTTCGTTACCTGTAGCATTGTTGTAGTCATTCTCCGTGAGTTGTGACTCGATGCCATCGATGACCTCCCGCGCGCCGGGTAGTATTGAATGTGCTTTGCAGGAACCGCCAGGAGCTACAACTTCCTCGATAAGGTCGCAGGTGTTCATGCCAGCTTGGAAGTACTCGCAAACTTGGCAGGTCTCTTCGGCGTCGCGGTAATCGATCTCCTCGCGCGTGAACTTGTGGTTAGGGTCCAGGAGCTTATTCGCTATTTGGGTGAGTGTGAGTGTGGTTGACATAGGGCGTTGTTTACGAATCGATGTTAATTTAAGTACGAAACGGGGCAGCGGCTCCTACTGCCCCGCCCAAAGCGCCGGTGGCAGTAGGAGCCGGCGCTTTGAATTGTACTTTTATTGTAGCATAGAACGTTGTGGTTGTCAAGTCGGCGGCACTGGCGGCTCGAACCACGCTCAAAAATCCGACTCGATGAACTCGATCCCGGCGTTTTCGTTTTCTTTAGGGCCTAAAGAAATCACGTACGATCCGAGGTCGGAGTCGGCATTACGTAACAACGCCTCTGCCTGCCGTTTCCTTTTCTGCATCTTCTCCCAGTTCTGCTCCTGGGTTATGTGCATCATGTGCAAGGCGTTCAGGTCCGCGCCGCGTGCCTTTGCGTCCGCGAGTAGTTTCTGCGACCAGTACGCTTTCGGTAGTTCCTTCTCCAGGTACATGAAGCCAAGTATGCCGTAACGGAACGCGTCTAGTGCGTCGTCGATGTCCTTGTGCGGGGCGATATCGTTCTTCTTCGACTTGAGTTCAGTTTCCAGGGTCTGCGCGCGCTCTAGAGCGTGGATTAGTCTTGGACACTTGTCGATGAAGATGCGGCATTTAGGGAGAGCCTTGTCGGGCTGGCTCAACACCTCTATGCGCCGCCTTAAAGCCGCGCCCTTCAATGAACCGCTACGCAGTACTTGGTCGAAGGCTGCGTTCATGGGACCGATGTCAGCGGTAGGAACCCAGCGCAGCATCTCGCGTATGTAGGACCAACCCTCGACGCGGTTGTTGTTTGCCGGGCGTAACATGATCCGGCACTCTTGTAAGAGTGAGCTTACACGAGCGACGTAGAGTTCATTGGCCCTGCCGGGGTCAGTGTCGTTTACAACGCGCTCGTCCTCGTTCAAGCCCATCGCGACGGCACTACCACGACCGAGAACACTATTGATACCGTCCGCTAGCTGTGTCGCACGGGTCTGACCGTCCGGGACGTTGCGGAACAGGTCCGGCGAGCAGTACATGGGTAGGGAAATCGCGTCCGAGACGGCTGAGTCAGAGGTGTCTAGGTCTTGTAGTGATAAGTTCGCGATGTCAACACCCAACTGGTACGGACTGGTACGACGTGCTGCGTACTCGCGGTAAACGTACACGCGCCCGTCGTCGTGCTGGCAGAACCAGTAGACTATCGTGTAGTCGTCGTAACCGATGTCGAGTCCTATCCAACGACGGTACCAGGGTTTCAGTTCAACGCGGCTTGAGTGTATGCAATGGTAAGCGTGCGCGGGTTCGCCGTAGAAGGGGTACTTACGGAACTCGGTGAAGAAGGTGGTCTGCGTTACTGTACGGTCGCCATCTATCCATTGCCGCCGCGTGATCGGGTCCTGTGCTAGTAGTTTGAGTAGATACTTGGGGTCCCTAGTCATCAATGCCGGGTTATCACGTAACTTAGCCTCGATGAACATACGTGTACCGCCGGTTTCTGGGTCCATAAACAACGTGCCGGGTTTTATCGGTACGCCGTTTACTGTCACGTCACAGAAACGCGGGTGTACCCAGTGATCGCCTTGACCGCCTGGGTTGCCGGTGGTGAATATCTGTGACTGCCCGGTTGGGGAACCGCGAAGTGTACCGAGCAGGTGCAGGTAAGCACGTATGTCGGCTAGCTGGTTAACCTCATCGAAGATGATCCGGTGGTTATTATTACCACGGTACTTTTCCGCGTCTTCGAGGTTTGCCATATGACCGGTACGTATAATCGCGCCGGAATGTGCTTTGAACGTAGTGGGCCTAGAACCTGTGGCAATGACGCCTAGCTTCGTGTAGATGTTCTTTGCCGTGTTTAGCCAGTCTTCGAGATCGACATACGCGACGCGGAGTGCTAGCCCTGCGTAGTTCGGGTACCTTGCCCTACCATTGTGACGTTCTACGGCGGGTTCCACGATTTTCATTGTCACCGCGAACGATTTACCGCCGCCGCGCGAACCGCCTGTATACGTCTCGTCCGCGCGGGATGCGGCAGTTAACATTTGCGGTCCTGGTTGTGGTATCCAGTAGAACGCTTCCGGGTCGTCACGGTTAATGTCGAGGTCCCCGCGCGGGATATTGCCGATATCCGGGACGCCCTTGTAATTGCGGATGAGTTCTAGCGCTTCCTTGTACTGATCCTGGCGCGCGTTAGCATTTGCTGAAGTATTGTTGCTCATTTTAGTCACTAAAGAGGAGTCAGATGCGACGAATCGATGACTGTGACACCACCATTCGCTTCCGGCAGGTCGGTCGTCCCAGTTGCGAGGTAATGCTTCACCAATTCCAACGTAGAATCATCTAGTTTATCATGCTTCTCCGTTTTTCCGTCGAAGATACGCATCGACCCGGCGGATTGCATCTCCGGTTCATACTTACGGTCTATGATAACGGGTTCGGTCTGCGCGGCGTTCACGATAGTGAAGTGAATCGCGGGGCCGGATTGTGTATCGGCGGCGTAGATGCGGTGAACCTTTGCGAATTGGTCGATTAGCGAGCTTGCGCTGCCGACGCACTTGACCAAACTGTCGATGACGGGCTTGATATCACCAATTGTGGTCGGGTTCAGTATGACTTCGCCGCGTGGTGTGATGCGTTCTATGAGTCCGTTCTCGATTAGCGATAGCATATTCTCCAAGCGGGAGTATAAACCGTGCGTTCTAACCCGCCAGAGTTCGATTTCATTGCTGATACCGTCTACTGTCGCCTCGAACTTGGCCGAAGCGGCCCGGTGGTTGAGATGTTGACGTACCTCGTGTTGCGAAAGCCCGTAATGAGCCGCAATCTTGGCGATATCGAACCCGCGCAGGTGTGCTTGCTCCAGTTCTTCGCGGTACGGGGCCTTGCAAACCGCGCATATTAGGCCGGATACAACGGGGACGGAGATTTTCGGGGTCGGTGGGACTGACAAGTCAGCGTCTTCCGGCTCTTTAGGCACTAATGCGGGTGGCGGAGTCGCCGTTACGATCTTCCGTTCACGGGCACGCTTCTTTCGTTCTGGTAAATCAGCCTGTGTCAGTACCGTTTCGTGGGAGTTTGTCACGTCGCGGCGGAGTTCCGGCGGTGTGACGGTCCCTTGCGAGGCGGGCGGTTTGCCGCCGAGTGTGATTTTTGAGAACTTCATCGTTTTTAAGTGTACCGCGCGGCGTGGTTGTGCTGCAAGTCGGCGGCGCGGTGTGTTTGTTACGCCGTTGCAGCGTCGTTACGGCGACCGCGTTACTCACTTTTTTAATCATAATGGCCGTATAGATATCTTTCTCTTTAATTTTTTCTTTTTTCTAAAATAAAGGGATATAGATTGATTAAAAAAGTGAGTAATTTTGCCACGGGCCGGGGTCGAATTTTGCAAATAGCGTTGTTAATGCAGGCGATTTGCCGCTTAGCACCGTGTTACCATTGCATTACCGCCCGCCATCACGACAGGAGTAGCTATTCTTTAGTGCCTAAACAATGGGAGAGGGGGAGGGTGAGTGGGAGGTGTAAGCGAGTACTGGTGATTGACTGGTGATTGGCTCTTGTATAAGCTTAACTTTCCATCTCGCGTGGCGATAGAGATGCTCACTGCCGCCCCTAGCCCCCGTCGTAGGGTCCCCCTTTCTCTATTGCCTATGGGGGGTATTTTAGGTTACATAATGGCCGTTTCGAATTTCGCAGTGTAGCCGTCGCGAGTGATATGGCATGGCTAGCACTCCTCGCACAATCCAAACTCTCGCTTCGACGCTTTAGTCACTAAACCAGAGACTCGGGCTAGAGGAAGAGGACAAGAGGACGGCTAACGGCCAAGATCAGGGTCGCAAGAGCCTGGTTTTTCGGTGCCACCCCGGAAAAATTTTGCATTTTCGCCTTTTTTTCGACTTGCAATTGTGAAAAAATTTTGCGAAAATAAAATTTCACTGGCCGCGAAGTTGGTCTGGTGAGGCGGCAGGAGCAGCCTAGGACACCGCACGAATCACGGTTTAGGGTCTAAACTGTGACTCGTGGGATAGCCTAGAGCATAATCCCAGAAACGAGAATGAACAACATGACAACCCAGAACACGCCCATGAAGGGCAAGAATATGAAGAGCGCGACATCGACCGCACCGGTACCGGTCGCAACGGCAACGGCGAATGCCTCACCGGACATGGCCGCGATGCTGGCGGAGCTAGCCGTACTCCGCGCCCAGAACGAAGCACTCAAGGCGCAAGCGGCGCGACGTAGCGCGGCAGGAGAGGTTACCGCTTGTGTGTCTGGACTAGGCGCGATATCCGTCTACGGTCTAGGTCAATTCCCTGTGACGCTCTACGCGGAACAGTGGGAACGACTACTGGCCGTCGCGGGTAATCTCACGACCTTCATCGCCGCTGTGAAAGAGACGCGTGTGCATTACGCGTCGATGGAGACCGTGTTCGGCTCGGAGTGTGACAACATGCCGCTGATACCGTTGAAAGACGGCCCGAAGCCGCTCATCCCGGAGGGTAGGAGGCTGACACCACGTACCGCCAAGCTGAAGCTGTCCGCGCCTACGCCGGATATCCACGCGTGGATCGCTGCGAATCTGTTGGTCCCCACGCTTGAGCCTGTGAAGGGGTCCCGCGACTAGGCTAGGCTTACGGGTTACGGTCTCCATGCCGTAACCCGTGCCCGGAGGAATGACACCATGACGAAACGCAGACCCCGCAGCGTCCACAAACCACGCGTCCACAACGGCGACCGTATCCCGCGCGGCTACAAGCTCCGATCCGAAAGATGGGTCGCCGTCCCAGATCAACCGCACCTAACAGATGTGGCGCGGGCAATTGTTGAACTCTACACACAGGCTCCAGCTAAGCGTCCCTGTCTGGTAGTCGTCCGTTGCGTGCGGAGTAAGGTACCAAGTGGGTCGCTGGTACCGGCTGTGTCCATGGTAGTCTCGCGCTACGAACGGGCGTAGGATACCGCATGCCTAGCCTGTAGTCACCCAGCTACAGGCTAGGTATAGGGTAGCTTATCTTCCCTTGATCTTTACAACTGAAACAACGTCCTAGGTCCGCGCAATAGCGGTCCTGTATCCGTGTCCCATGAGCATCTAGCCGCGCAATGCAGCTACGCTACAGCCACCACATGGCGGCATCCGACACAGGACACCACAGGACCGCGATTACGCGGACCTAGGACGCATCCGCCATGGTCGGTGCACCCAGCTAGTCACTGGGTGCTCACCATGGTCTCTGAGAGTCTAGGATCGCTTGCGAGGGCCCAGAAACCACAGCTTGGCTGCATACGATCCTCACTCTGAGATACGGTACGGCATAACCGTAGGGATTAGGTAGCACGTTGTAGAGTAGGTTCTGTAACCTGCCTTACACTGTAACCTGCCTTACACTGTAACCTACCTAACAGTGTAACCCACCTAACAGTCTACAGACTGTAACCTGGGACAGCTCCCCTCCCTATTACTCACGTTCCGCATAGCTAGATGCCCGCGCGACACTGAGTACCCGTACCTAAGCACGATCTTTGACAATTGAAATTGCGTGACCATTGCCACGTTGGCATGGGTAGTACTCGTAAAATCGAATCCTGTTGCGACTAACAGGTTGAACTACTGTCCCATGCTGTTAGAAGCCATGACGTGTCGATACAGGGTCATAGTGTCCATTGGACTACTCTAGAAGTGTAGTACAGACCACAGAGCCGGGGTTGCGACCCCTGCCGTGGAGAGTAGCGAGACACAAGTACTCACGTTCACGGTGAGTCACACCCAACATCGACGCCGAGCAAGTCCCAGAGTACGTGTGCATACCTGCGGTAGAGATCCGTTTCCACGGTCCCACACCGCGACCAAGGTATGTACAGCTATAAGAAACACACTGGGCGAAAGTACTAACAAACCAGAAAACGTTGGCATGGAGTGGGTTTACACGGTCTAGCAAACCTGTAAACCTGCTAAGAAGTCCGTGTCCAAGAACACGGCACCCTATGGGTACGGAACGTTGGGTTTAGGCCCTAAATACAAGACCGTTCTACCCCATGAACAGTGAAATTCCGGCGTTGTCGTTTGGAATTGCAGTCGAAAGTATATGAGGTGATGTTTAGAGGTTTAGAGGTTTAACTACCTCCACCTCCACCTACAACTCTGCAAGCGCGCCGGAATAGTCACGGATTAGCCACCGTGACCTGAATGATCAGGCTAGAAGGGTAGGTGATGTGTTATGAACAAGTATTCCACTATCAACACCAATAATAATAACTAATACACCGGCGACCACGCCGCATTAGCGTAACCCGTACCGTCAAGATTCCAAAGTTGCTTATACATTCCCAGCACTGGATTCTTGCAAACGGTACGGGTTCCGTTTATCTAGAGTTACGTGTAACGTTTTATGGAGTACTCTATTTCCTAGTACGTTATAGGTAACTTTACCTAAGGAGAGATGTATGTCTAAAAAGTGGACAGCTATGGTGCGTACGGCCCGTTTATTCCAAAAGGAGCTGTCGTGAGAACTGTCACAAAAAGAGCCGCCGTAACGCTCTTCATCGGCCTTGGTCTAATCTGGGCATGGTTTGTCGGTATGCTGTTCTGGTGGAAGGTAATATGACCGAGATCAAGTCCAGATACAGCAGTCCCGTACCACTGTACAAGAGCACGAAAGGGACACTCAAGGACGCTGTGCGCGAAGCTGTGAAAGCTAGGGTTAACCTAGCAGGTGTAGACCTAAGCGGGGCGGCACTAGACGGGGTTAACCTACAGCTTGCAAACCTCTACGGCGCGGACCTGTCGAAAGCGTATCTTCGCGGGGCCTTTCTAGACGAGGCGAACCTATCAGAAGCAGACCTACGCGGGGCAGACTTATCCGGGTCCTCCTTCTACGCGGCGCATCTAGTCGGCACTAATCTACTCGGCGCGCGGATCGATGGCTACCTGTGCGATGGTAACTACGTACAGATAGCCGGTACAGGTGTACTCGCTGAGACTGGTAGCCCAATTGTCGGTTACATTACAGGGCATGGTAACCTGCGTGTCCTGTATAGTGGTCATGCGATGAATTGCCACCAGTCGTACTCGGTGGCTAAAGAAAATTGGGCAACGCATATGAACCGTGCCAATTCACTCGCAGCCCTAGAGATGCTCCGCGTTTGGTGGGAGGCCTCAAAGGGCGGTAGTTGGTAGTAGCTCACACTCGGAAAGGTAGGCTTAGAAGCAGCCATCCTCTAAAGAGTGAATCGCGATACTCGGTCAGCAAAGCACGATATCGGGGAAACCGGTACATGGCTGACCCTTCTAGAGATAGTTCCTGGTTCGGGGAAACACTCCCGATGATGGCTCTAGAATACGCGTTCCTGGGGTAGTGTCCCAGACGGCTAATCGGCAGGTGGTTGCCTACCTAGATCAGCCGGGTGGAGTTAGACGCAACCGTGGATTCTTTGGCGTAACAGCACATCCGAGACTTTTGGAAAGTGTGATATTTTTAGGCACTAAACCGGAGAGGACACATGCAAACGACAAAGACAACGACACAGGACCCTAAACCGTACCTAGTGCAACAGCGCAATGGGTTCGACGGCAAATGGCTACTCACCACCGAACCGGCGGATCTCAAGGACTACGACGTGACACCGTACGTCTACTGGTCCGGTACTCTGGATATAGTGACCCTTGTCTACTGGGGGGGCCACTAGTACTACTCAGTATCGTGCCTACTTTCATTACTACGACGACGCGGTGACGTGGGCAATGAGCAAAGGACCTCTAAGCCTGATCCGCCGGAACTCGACACTCGAAACGGAATTGATCCGTATAGTGTGCTACATTTTGGACGACCTCTATGTCCTGGGCAACTCTGAGATTGGACGTGTCTGTCTAGGAACGGCGCGACGTTTGCATCGTTAACCTTCTAGATTACACACCACCAAGTAGCACAAGTAGCTTCTCAATCCACACCATCTACTCCGAACACCCGTCGCTCGACGCCATGAAGAAAGGAAAAGACAATGACTGACCAACTCGATTTTAACTTCGAGTCCTACCTTACCAGAGTACGCCAAGGATTCAGCAGTGATCTCGGTAAACGAGACTCGGTGATCTGTGTACAGGCGGCAGTGTGTGAGGCCCTCGGTATGCGGCATGATGACGCGCCTCGTTGTGTCGAACCAGCAATCAGGAGGTTCCTGATAGCGCTAAACGACGCAGACTGGTCTTCTAAAGAAACGCGTGCCAGATGGTTGAACCGGATCGGTATTGCCCAACTCGGTTCGTTGGGCGTTGTTGATGGCGCAGAGTTCCTAAAGGCGCTAACCCTGCGTATGGTTAAAGAGATCGTACAGGACCTGTTCAAGCGTATCCAGCCTGTACTAGGTGAAGCGCACTTACAAGAAACCGCCCGCGATATTGTACGTGTATGTGGTACGGCGAATGCGACGAACCTTGAAGGTGTAGTCGAAGATGCCTGCTACATGTGGCACACACTCTGTGAAGGTAAGGTCTGTAACCCCGACTTGATTGGAGCGTTAAGGCAGACTCTTGAGTCAGTAACATCAATGATCAGGGTATCAGCTAGTAACAGTG
>FRDC01002944.1_pt1 | contig 70815 bp, 66 predicted proteins | sample 1106171 | NCBI WGS metagenome assembly FRDC01 (sample SAMEA3930566, study PRJEB13176) | freshwater metagenome | biome: Drinking water system; feature: drinking water; material: water | place: Singapore | collected 2014-12-20 | reverse complement strand
TGCTATGAAGGTTAACGATTCAGAAGCTCATATCACTATGGGTAATGGGGAAGTGAGCGCGGGAGACCCAGTATTATTATTGCGCAATGAATGCAAGAACCCTCCGCTGATCGCTTCAGGAGTAAAAAGTACCACTTGTCAAAAAGTCATGATTGGTGGAGGAAAAGTGATTAAAATCCCAAACGATGACTACTCTATTATTAAAGTGGATGGCGGCGTTAATTTTGGTGAGGGGACAATCGGGCGGACAGTTTTTATATTTTTCAGGAACATTGAGTGCTAGGGAGTTACGTTATGTACTGTTTGTTTTTTTAGTTTCGGTTTCTTTCCACTTTTCAAATCAGAATTCCTCAATGAAATTACAAATAATGGAGCGGGAGACGGGGCTCAAACCCGCGACCTTCGCCTTGGCAAGGCGACGCTCTATCAACTGAGCTACTCCCGCAATCAAAAAGAGTCCTCAAAATTAGGCGCTTCGTTGGTCTATGTCAATTATTCTTTCGTGTAACTAAAGCTTCTCTATATTGCACACAATATTGAAAACCTGAAATTAAGCTCAAGATCACGCTCACCCACAGTAAATAATAGCCGATGATTGGAAAATCTATCGTAAAAATAGGGCGATTTATGAGGATCATTGGAATCGCTGAGAGTTGTATTCCTGTTTTCCATTTGCCAAAAGGTTTGGCAGCGATCACGAGATGGTCGGCTGCTGCTGCGGCACGAATTCCACCAATTACGAGATCTCGCGCTAAGAGAAGACTTACCATCGTCGGATCAATTTTTCGAATTGGAAGAAGCATGATGAGGGTCACAGCGACCAGAATTTTGTCGGCAACGGGGTCCATTAATTTTCCAAAATTAGTTTCAACCTTCCAGATCCGCGCAAAATAACCATCGTAATAGTCAGTGATTGCGGCAATTATAAACAATGTTGCCGCCGCCATTTCTCCCCAATGACCACCCCAGTAAATCGCAAATGAAATAAAGGGTGTCGCCGCAATTCGTGAGAGTGTAATTACGCTCGGTAATTTTTCTTGGAACACGGTCGCCATACGATTAGCATGAGGGGATGACCTTGTTATTGTCAATTTTATTGTCTTGCCTTTCCTTCGAGGGTTTTGGAGCGGAAGATCCTCCCTTCTGGAAAACAAAATCTGAAATTTACCGTGGCTTGGTTGATGACCGGGACATCGTGGTCTCGGTCACACATAAAAAGCCAAAGGAGACGGGAGGAGACTACAATTTTAATTATAAAGGCGCTCAAATTGTGAATGCTCCAGTTAGTTTTTGCCAAAAAAAGATGCTGCAATATGAAAATCTTCCGAAGATTTCAAATTACATCAAAGAGGCAAAGTTCGATCCTGACAAAAAAGAGCTTTATTTTCATGGTGAAGCCTATGGGTTTCACGCCACGATGTGGATGAAAATCATAACTGTTGTTAGCGACAAAACTTTTGAGATGCATTTTGAAGTTTTGCGCGGCAATCTAGTAGGTATGAAGGGAATCGTTCGTATTGAAGACTTTAAGCGTCAAAAAACTGAGATGAGTTTAGCTGGGAGCCGCTCTGCTCAAAAGTTAGGTATGCCTGCGATATTGTTAGATTTTGGCTTAGAAATTGTGTTGCAACGAGTGGCTTCGACCATTAGGAATTATTTAGAGGGTGAGTATAAAAAGGAGCGATAATTTTGAATAATGATGATTCGGGTTCGTTTCCACATCGGCGACGCTATCCACGTATCGTAATTCCTAATGAAAAAAGTGATTTGCATACGATCATCGGTGTTAACGCACAAATTCCCTCTGGTGAAAAGGTACCTGTTTTAGATTTAAGTTATGCGGGAGCAGCAATCCTAAAGACGGCTAGCGAAAATGAAAAAGTAGGCGAGCCATTGCCCTTACAATTTTATTTTGAAGGCGGTTTGTTGAAACCGGTAAGCGCCGAAATTGTACGTACTAGTGATCGTGCAGTGGGTCTTCGTTTTGGTGAGATGAGTCCTGAGACCCGTTTAAGTTTTGATAAAATCATGAATGACAAGATGCTTGGCCTTAATACCCATCGCGTGCGTACGGATTTATTAAACTCTCGCGATCGCAGGCACAATTTAACTCATTGGTATCATGGGCCGAAAGATACCAATATTTTTATTTGGATAGAGAACGAAAAGGTTGTGAAAAAGTTTATTATTGAAATTGATTACCAAGTCATTGATTACGATCGCGGCGAAATGACTTTCAACCAAACAGTGCCCGAAACTGAGTTTTTTCGTGAGGGGTATTCCGGATACGGAGAAGTTAGAACCTCTGGTAACGTAAGTTTTTCACAAACCGAACTCATTAAGCGCGCGGTAAATGTATTAACACATGTCCTCAAGCGCGGCGTTGTCATCGACAATGTCATTGATGTTCTTTTGAAGAGGATGAAAAACTAATGGCCCATAAGGAATTTACTTATACTCGCCCTATTGCGTACTATGAAACAGATGCCATGGGTGTTGTTCATCACTCTAATTTTATTAGAATGTTTGAGGACGCCAGAGTTGCATGGCTACGTGAGCGCGGAGTTGCTCAAACACACGCGCCGTATTCAGATGTCGTTTATGCAGTCGTCGATGCAACTTGCCAATATCTGAAACCGCTGCGCTTTGGAGATTTTGCGAAGGTACGTATGCAGGCTCAAGGTGAGGGTGCGAAGGTTCGGTTTCGCTACGCTATTTATAAAAATGATAGTGAATTAAGTTGTACCGGAACAACTTTACATGTGGCGATTGATAAAAATTTTAGAATTACCAAGCCACCGACGGAGTTAGTTTCCGTTTTAAAGGAGGAGCATTGGACAGAAATCTGGCCTTAGAATTTGTAAGGATCACTGAGGCGGCAGCCCTGGCCTCGAGTCGATGGATGGGACGTGGTGATGAAAAAAAAGCTGATCAGGCTGCCGTTGATGCAATGAGAAAGGCTTTCGATACGGTTCGTATTGATGGGACAGTGGTGATCGGTGAGGGAGAACGTGACCAAGCCCCTATGCTTTATATTGGTGAGAAAGTCGGAGTTAAAGAGGGAGGTAATACGGCGGTTGATATTGCGCTTGATCCATTGGAAGGTACAACGATTTGTGCACGCGGAAGTGTAGGCGCCATTTCGGTGATCGCAATTGCCGAAGCGGGAAAGTTTTTACATGCACCTGATGTTTACATGGACAAAATTGCTGTCGGGCCAAACTGTGTAGGAAAAGTAAGTATTGATAATTCGCCGACAGAAAATATTAAAGCCGTTTCGAAAGCTCTTAATAAACAAATCTCGGAAGTGACGGTAATAATTTTAGATCGGCCGCGCCATGAAAATTTGATTAAAGAAGTGCGTGGCACAGGTGCAAGGATTCAATTAATTGGAGATGGAGATGTTTCGGCGGCGGTCGCATGTTCTATGGAGAATACCGGTATTGATATGCTGCTTGGTGTTGGTGGCGCGCCTGAAGGGGTGATATCGGCAGCTGCTTTGAAGTGTATGGGTGGAGATTTTCAAGGGCGACTTGTATTTCACAGAGATGAGCAAAGAGAGCGCGCCAAGAGGATGGGAATTGCAGACATAAACCGAGCTTATTCCTTAAATGACTTGGCCGGAGGACAAGTCATGTTTTGTGCGACCGGTGTTACTGATGGTCCCTTGTTAAAGGGGGTGAAATTTCTAAGTAATGGCAAAGTGACGACTCATTCTGTGGTGATGCGGTCAAAAACCGGAACAATCAGAAATATAGAAGCGGTTCACAATCCTGATAAGATTAAAATGTTATAATTTGTAGGAGAAGAGATTCATGGCAACAGCAGAAACCTCGGCAGTTTTTAATTGTACCCCAGAAGAGTTTTATAAAATTGTCGCCGATTACGAGAAGTATCCAGAGTTCTTGAAAGAAGTGACTGCTTGTCAAGTCTTGAGGGAAGAAAATGGCAAGAAATTGGTAGAATTTAGTTTATCTTTGATGAAGACCTTCTCTTATACTCTCTGGATGAAAGAAGAACCATCCAAAAAAATTTCATGGGAATTTGGCTCTGGGGACATTTTTAAATTTAATTCAGGATCTTGGACGGTCAGTGACGAGGGCGGAAAGGCACGTGCTACTTACAATTTAGAGGTTGAATTTACGTTGTTTGTTCCAAAATTTATTGCCAATGGTTTAGTGAATGTAAATTTGCCAAATATGATTTCGAGTTATCAAAAACGCGTGAGCGATCTTTATAAAAAATGAAAAGGAACCAGGTTTAATCTTGGTAGAGCAGTGCATCTAGAGGGAAGTTGATATGGTGGATGAAAAAGAAAATGAAAGAGAAAATGAAAGCACGGGCGTTGGCGAAGGGCTAAAAAAATTATTTGCTGCCGGCCTGAGTGCCGCATTTATGACAGAAGAAAGTATCCGTAGCTATTTATCGGATATAAAACTCCCTAAGGAGGTTTTGTCTTTAATGATTTCTGGAGCGGCGAAATCTAAAGATGAGTTTATGAATCGCGTATCGGGTGAAGTCGTAAAAATTCTTTCGAAAATTGATTTTGTAAAAGAGGCCTCGCGTTTTGTGGAAGAACACAAATTCAAAGTGAGTGCTGAAATTGAAGTGGTGAAGAAAAAAGACGACTAGCTTCGTAGGCGCGAATTTAGACACTGGGGGTTTAAAATCGCGAATACCCATCGTATTCAAAGCGGTAGGGTGTTGCCGATGAATCTTCGTTAGGCATGACTCGGCTTTCTTGATCAAAAATCGTATGCGTGGGAATGGGGTCATTGGGTTGGCCAAGTACTTCAGGAAGGCCAATGCGACTTTCATTAAATGTGGGATCGGCAGGAGCAAAATCAGGAACGCCACCCATTTTTTTAACTTGTTCTTCCCACGCTTCTCCGACCCTATCTGCGGGAATTGGATTCGCAGTTTGCACTTGGCTCCCATTAATATAATTCCCTTCACGTAAAAATGAGAACGGGGATTTTGGTTCTGTAATTGATGAATGGGCGATATAGCTTTCGATAAAATCGACAATGTTTTCATGAGGATTGTGAATTTCGCGAATAGCTACGCTGAAATAAATCATAAATTTCCAAATAGGAAATTCTGCTCCATGAGTTGCAGTGGAGCTTGCGAGTTCAGTGTATGACATGTCTAGAAGTTGTTGAGCGAAAAACGTTTTTGGATTTTGTCCATTCGTATATTTACTATCGGTTTGAAAAATTAGGCGATCAACAAGGTATATTCTTTGTTTTAATTCATGCATTTTTACATTTATATCTTCGATTTGCGACACTGAGTTATCGAGGCTATGCTGGGCTTGTTTTTCGCCCTTATTAGTGATGTGAACCGTTTGCGTTGCGAGAATTTGCGAAATCATTAGTTTATTGACTTCACTAAGAGCCCGACTGTAGCTTTCTTGCACTTTACGTAGGTTTTTTAAGAGATCAGATTTTTGATCTGCAAAAACTCTTGGTGCGAGCAAAATTAAAGATAAAATAAAACTACATCGAAGAAACATTTCTTTCTACCTTTTGCCGATATTGAAATTGAAGGGTGGCTGCCTGCTTGGCAGCGATTTCGACGTGAAAGTTATTAATCGGATCTTGAAGCTGTGGAGTCGGATTTAGTTCTGTTGCTTGATTATTTATAATTTGAGCGAGATATGACTTCACGATTTTGTCAGATTTAAACGGAGAACTGTAAATAAATGAACCTGGGAATTTTTCACTTTGAGGAGTGATCAGCTCTATGAAACTTTGGGTACCAGCGTCTAGGCTTTGCAAACGGATTTGTGTCGAAGTAAAATGAATTCCGTTTTCAATCTGGTGGCGGCGAAGGAGATATTCTAAACGCGACTGCGCAAAAGTAAGTGTTTGAGTAAGGTCCTGTAACCACTTTTTATGATTGTCTAAACGGTCAGAGTTAAGACTTGAATCATTGATTTGGGCGACAATTAAGTCTGTTTGTAAATTGCCCCGTTTAAGTTCGTTTTTTACTTGCTGAATCAGCGCCGAAAAATCGTGATGCGAAAAAGTATCGTTATTAGAACGGATAAGTTTTAGAGCCTGTGAATAAAAGTGTACAATACCAATTGCACGTGCATAATTTGTTTCAGTTTGAGAATTTGCGTTTCGTACAAATCCCATCATAACTAAGACTGCCAAGAAAGTATTTAAAAGTGCCCTCATTTCTTATCCTCTACGCATAGGTAGAGCATGCCCTGTGCCAAAGTCCACGATGTAAATAATTGAAAATAGGTGACTTTTTTTTTGTTTAATAGGACTCTCGCTCAAACGCCGAATGTTGTAGAACATCTGTCTGAAGTTTAGACGGTGTAACTCCGATAAGTCGGGGTGGAATCATTTACCCATATATTGATTATCGCACAAGATTTAGGGGCCTATAGCGTTTTTGCGGAAGAGCTAAAAGCTCGCGACTGGAAGGTCGGGGTGGTAGGCTCATTTAATGAGGCTCTCACATATATAGCGACGGACTGTCCGCAAATTGTTTTGATCAGTTACAATCACGACGATGCTAACTTAAAAAATTCGCCAAAAATTCTAGAACGCCGGTTCAACGTTCAGTGTGTAGCGTTTTGTGAACGACGTGCAAAGAATACTGCAAAACTCCTGCTTCAATCAGGACTCAAAAACCTCTTATTTCCGCCTATCACAGCTGATGCAATCTTTGATAAATGTTCTCGCATGCTTCGCGATCGCACTAAACTCAAAACGCGCAAAGCCCAAGCAACGGATTCAACGGGCTTGAATCGTCCTCTTTTTGAAAGTGATACAGCTGGAAAGGCTGCAAATAGTGCCGCTTTATTTGCAGCGCCCCCACCGGTACAGCATAACTATCATGACCTCTCGCGCGAGGAAAAATCGAGTTTGACTAGTGAAGGAGTAATTTCAGGAAGTAAAAATTGGTATGAAACAATTGTTTTACCAAGCATTGAGGCTGTTAAAACAGAAAATGTTTTTGGCACCGACGAGGATAGGTGGGTTGACTTGCAGGTTGTGGGGCTACCAGTTCGTTCTGATAAATTTAACGGAATACTATGGACTGGCGCTAGTATTCGTATTGACTTTATAAGTGATTTTACAGAGAAATTGGCCACAGAACTACGTCGTCGGGCCTCCATTCAGGGCATGAAATTTTCCTGTGGCGAAAAAATTGAGTTTCATCTTCGCCGCGATGAGAAGTTTCTATTTTTATCGAAGACTGAAAATAAAAAACGTTGGGAGTCGGGAACCTTTGAATGGCAGTCGGGACTGATCGCTGCCGATGTTATGGAGCCCAAAACTCAAGACTCCAAAGATCAAAAAATTGTTACTATTGAATCACGAGATATCAATTTGAAATCCGTTCTAGGTTTTAATTTATATATTCATCTTCCTAAAAATAAAAAGTTCTATTTATTTGTGCGAAATGGCAGATTTCTTACCGAGAAAAGAGTGTCACGTTTAAATCAAACCGAGCACGAGCTTTTTATAAAAAGAGAAGAGCTCGCTGCGTTTCGCGCCTACGTTTTTAAGAATCGATTACTTAAAAGTGCCTGACACTTTTTTTCGTCCATGGTGCGTCAGATGAAAAATTTGGACACCAAACCATAAGGTAACCGAAATTTATGGCCATTGTGGCAGCAGAAGCGTCCGCTTGTTCGGCAAAATCATTTTTGTGCAAGCAAGAAAGAAAAACTCCGCCTCGTAATGAGGAGGAATTACTTTTCGGCCACCGTAAAGAGTGTCGCCAATAATGGGGGCGCCGATGGTACTGAGTTGGGCGCGGATTTGGTGTGACCTCCCGGTAATGAGTTCTATGTTGTCTTCGTGAATAATAAGCTCGCAGCGTTTGTAATTTGGGAGGGCTTTATTCGAGAGAATTTTGGGAGCGCGTTTTGACGGTTGCATGTAGTGAATGAGTTTTTGAGGCACCAGAGACAAGTCTGTTTTTGCAACATAATACTTTTTGATCCGTTTATTTAGGAATTGATTATTTATCTCCTTCTGACTTTCTGGCGTCTTGGTGAGAATCAAAATTCCCTGTGTGCCGATGTCGAGACGGTGTGTGTGGTAGAGTTTTTGGTTCTTGAATTTCGACATTTGGGTAAGAACATTTTCAATCGCGTTATCGAGCGTCGCGTGAACGGGAATGCCATAAGGTTTGTCGATAACGATTAAGTCTTTGTCTTCATGAATAATTGTTTGTTCCCAATTTATTTTATGTGTTGGATAGCGTTTAGGTTGCGTGTGAACGCGTAGATAATCGCCAGGTTTTAGATTTTTATTTGAATTGAGACGATGGTGATTGAGATAGACAGCACCGAGCTCTAGGAGATCCGTGTTTACAAAATCCTTTAAGTCAGAGGCTTTGTCGATGAGAAAATGTTCGATGCCGGGCATTGTCTACTGTTAACAATAACATCAAAACTTCACAAGTAAATTTACCTGGTACCTTTAAGCGGCCTCCTCTTCGGTCAGCGCCAAATCAGGTGCAAAGCGATCTAACCGGATTTTGCCATTATCTATGAGCTGTCGGACTTTTTCGATCACTTTGATTGAGGCCGCGTGCACTTCATTGGGATTTGGGTTTAATGTAGAAAACATTTCTTCGACTTCACGTTTTTTGAGGTGAGGTAGAGTCGCGGTTGCCTTTTCGAGCCCCGCAGGACCTACTTTTTTAAGTGCGATTGCCAGCGTTCGCAGCGGAATTTCTGTGGCAAACTCTCCGACGACCTCGATTGGCCACGAGAAGACAAGTTCCATGGATAACATTTTTTTAGAAATCTTTTTGGCCCAAGTAGGGTCTTCTTTTTTTACAATTTCCATGAACTGAGTCTGTTTTGCCGTCGCGCAAGTTTCGATGAGTTGAAGTAACTGACGAAACCCACCTTTTTTGCGGTAGCGGTCTAGCATTCCCATTCATGGCTCCTTTTGAGATCTCTCGGAAGATATATCTTAATCGGAATTGGGGATAGAGTCTTAAGCGCTACTTTGAGAAAGTAAGTGTTTCACAATAATATCATGGTTGAGCCACACCGATGATTTTGGCATAAGGTAGGAATCATGAAAAATAAGTTGTCCTGTGCCCTTAAGAATTTCTTCACTGAGTACAAAAGTTACTAAATTTTTCTCGTCCTGATGCATTTCTATAATACGGTTTGAGCAATCGACCAATTTTTGCATTTGGCTGAAATTATTGTGTTGTGGAAATTTTTCGAAGACGTTGAAATTGCTTTTTATCTCCGGATCGTTATAAAAACTCCTTGTGACATCTAGGAGATCATCAATTGTTTTATCAGACCTGAGTAGCTCTTGACATTTTACCAATAAATCTTTTGTGTATTTCTTGTCGGCTCCCAATTTTTTAAAGCTACTTAAGAGGGGATAAAGAGGGACCTCCACGCCCTGAAATATAGAACTTGAGTTGGTGAGAATTTCGGGACAATTGTAAACACAAGTCTTAACTGAATTTTTTTGAAAACTTGCGCTGTGATTTTCAAGGCAAACTTTTGCCCAACCCTGAATATAGGGAGCATAGCTTTGCCAGAAAAAATCGCTTCCGGTGCTAATTTCTGTACCGTGATACCCATATGCGGAAAAACGCGTGGGATTTGTCTTTTGTAAATCTTTAGACTCTTCCACCAAAATCTTGAAAGTATCGGCAGTTACCGCATTGAAACTTTTATCACATAATATTCCTAAATCTGAATTCCAAAAAACTTGGGACGGAATAAATTTATCGGCCTTAGGTTTCACCACACGATTTAGTACCGCCATAAATATTTTTGCTCGAGGGACACCGCCCGCCATAAGGTGTGCAATAAATACGTTCTTTCCAGGCTTGATTTTTGTACGTAGCTCCCTAAAGTAGTCTCTGACATGAGTGGTAAATCGTTTGGTGCCTTCGGACTCACTTTCGCTGACCGATTGCCAATTTAGTTTAGCATTTAACCAATCGTCCATTTTTATATCTTTAACTTGGTCACATGGCGTGGTGCCGTCACTGGATTTCTCAAGATCAAAACCGGCTTCAAGTGGAACATTGATTGTCGAACTTGGCTGTTTAGATAATTCGTCGGTATTAAGTTTTCTTAGAACTCCGGTTTCACGTCTTCCTACAGTCGAGTATATAACCTCTAAACCATATTTTTGTGCTTCTTGAATGAGACCGTTGACGTAACCACGTCCAAAAACTTCACCAAAAATTACTAGATAGTCGCCGGGTCTGTATTGAGCTTTCACAGGAGTTTTGTGGAGTGAAAAGTAATTGTTCATATTTACTACCTTTGTAAGACTTCGCTTACATTATTGCCCAGACTAGACTGGTAACGCAAATAAGATAAATTCATTTGTAGCCAAGAATTATAAACTGAAGATGTTGCCGCCACCACGCGCGCTTGGTCAAGAGCCACTTCGTTGGCAGAAATAGCTCCGGCACGAAATCTCGCCAGGCTTGTCTTGAAAGTGACTTGAATGTCGCGTAAGTTTTCTTCAGCAATTTTATATTGGCTCAAATATTGACTCAAGTTTTTCGCCTGCGAAGTTAGTTCTCTTGTGAGGTCGCGTTCAGTTTCTTTAAGGGAGGCCTCAGACTTTTCGATATCGATATAAATAAGGCGGATATCCGAAAGAGTTTGGCCGGAATCAAAAAAATTCCATGAGGCTGTCAGAAAAATCGAGTTGGAGTAGGTTTCGGCGGGCAGAGACGATGTGGTAATCTCATTGTAACTTCGTGTCAGCGACAAATTGAGTTTAGGTAGGTTCGAACTCACCACGGCAGCAGCCGTTGACTTTTTTGCGTCGACGAAATTTCGTGCCGTTCGTAGTCGGGGATGATTTTCGGGTAAGCTTATCTTGGCGGCGGGTTCTCTAGGATTTAGTTTAGGATCAGAAAGAGCCGAAAAATTTCCAACCCAGTAAAAGAGTTCAGCGTAACAATTTTCTTTATTGGTTGTTTCTGTGAGATAGCTTATGCGTCGGTTCTCAGCATCGACTTTGAGCTTTAAGTAGTCGTCTCTTGATTTTATCCCCTTGTTAAAACGACTTTTTTCAATATCAGCGATTTGCGCAGCAATGTTATAAGCTTCAAGGGCAGCCGTCTCGGAGTTTTGTGCGTAAAGACACTTTAGGTAAATTTCTGCAAGTGCCAATTCATTTTTATTGAGCGACCATTCCTCTGCTGCTTCTGCGGCGTTTAAACTATATGATTTGGCGCGGATATTTGAAAAGTCACCAAAACTATTGAAGAGGTTTAGATCCGCAGAAATTGACCATATTGGATTATTGAGATTACCGACTGTCGTCAACGAGGATTTTTGCCATGAACCCGAAAAACTTGGAGAAAGTTTTAAATAACTCTTTGTTTTGGTGATTTGCGCACTCGCAGTGTCTAAACTCGATGTGTATTGTTTCGGATGTTTTGGAACCAGTTTTAAGGCTTCCTTTAGGGTTAGATTTTGGGATCGGGAAGCCGAGAGAAAAAGAAAGAAAATTGCCAAAAGTGCCTTAAGCATGGCTTTGGTCCAATATCACTTCTAAACAGGGAATTACCACGAGAGTGAGGAGGGTAGAAAAGAGCATTCCGAAGCTCACTGAAATCCCTAGTGGTTGCAAAACTTCTCCGCCCTGGCCAAGCCCCATAGCCAGCGGGATCATCGCTAAGATTGTGGTTAGACTGGTGATAAGCACAGGGCGCATTCTCACGCTTGCAGACTTAACGGCGGACTCGACAGGACTTAAACCATCACTGCGGCATTGGTTATAAAAACTCACAAGAATAATTGAGTTATTAACGGCAATGCCGCCCAAAAGAATTACTCCCAGAAACGAATTAATCGACCAAGTGCTATCAAAAACCCAAAGTGCGAGTGATACTCCCAAAAATCCCAGTGGGATTGCGGATTTAATTATCAGAACATCTTTTATGTTTTCAAATTGAATGTAGGCAATTATAGCAATAAGGCAAAGACTAATTAGGAAAGCGAGAATCAAACCACTAAGGGATTTATTAATTTCGATTTGCGAGTCTTCAACAATGACTTGGACCTCTTTAGGGCGCGGAAGATTCTGGACGAGGGCCTTTAATTTTTGCTCGTTATTGTATTTGTCGTCCCGTGCAGCCTGCGTGAGATAACCATAAACAAGAGTGTTACGAGTTTCATCTTCGACATAAAACCCTGAAATTACGTCTTCAAGAGAAATTGAAGCAAGCGCGCTCAAAGGAACGACCGTATTGTCGACGATAACGGGAATCGCCGCCAAATCTTCCGACGTCTTAAACCATTTTGGTGGATATTGAATATAAACATATTTATCTTTGTCACCACTCTTTATGTGACCAAGACCGCGATCGCGTAAACCCGAAGTCAAAATTTCTCCTAAATCCGTTAAAGTTGGTCCACCTTCCTTGATACGATCAAGAACTTGAAACTGTGGTTTGAATGTAAACGTAGGCTGCCGCGTGACGGTACTTTCCAACCAAGCAAAAAGTCTCGTGCCTTCAAGTTCCATTTTTAATTTTTCCGCATATTCGATCACATCTCCCTCTGGGCCTGAAATTTTGACTGATAGATGCGGTGGATTTGGAATTGGAAGTTTAGATGGATTGAAGGGCCAAACGCGAAGCTGAACCTGCGGTGTATTGACGAATGCACCTTCTAATTCCTTTATCGTATCTTTCATAATTTTTTTGGAAGCAAGATGTGCGATGATTGCAGCAAAGTCTTTGCTTCTGACTTGCGTAAACGTATAATCGATTTTGTTTTTAAAATCATTTTTAATTATTTTTTCATAGGGTTCTATAATGAGTGCGGCCTCTTCTGTCGTTTGTGCCCCGGAGATATTAATGCTCACCCAAAGGAGCTCCGAACTTGGCAGTCCGATAATTTCTTTTTTGATTTTTGGCAAAAGTGTGTAAGAAACACCGCCAACGAGGGCGAAAGCGATGAGCGGTACGACAAATCGTCGCCCTTTTTCGGTCAGTATAAAATATAGAAAGTTTCTGTAAAGGCCGACAAACTTTTCATAAAATATGTTAAAGATTTTCGAAACGCGATTCATGTCATGGGGGTCATGGTTTATTTGTGAGCGTATTGTCGGCACAAGAATAATTGCGACAACAGCAGAGAAAACGTGAGAGAAGACCACAGCCTTTGCAAGATCTCCAAGAATGGCGTAAGTAATACCTGAAGTCATTGAAAGTGGCAAAAACACAATTACACTTGCGAGCGTCGAAGTGAGAATCGGCCAACTCACTTCTTTAACCGCATCCATAATTACATCCAAACGATCTCTGTTTCTATTGCTGTCTATCTCAAAGTGGCGGATGATGTTTTCTACCATTACGACACTGGCATCCACATTCATTCCTGCCGAAAGTGCAAGCCCTCCTAAAGACACAAGATTGATTCCGACATTATTAAAATACATTAGAATAAATGCCCAAGCCATCGCCAAGGGAATTTCCAGAGCCGAAAAAATTGTGAGCTTTAAAGAGCCAACAAAAAGTAAGAGAATTACGACCGCAAAAAATCCACCTAGCAAAATGGACTCATAAACATCTCTAATGGCAGCGTTAATGAGATTACTGGGGTTGACGAGAATTTTATAACTTGAGCCTTTGGGCCAATTAGGAAATGAAGTTGCAAGAATCTCCGTGATTTTATCGCAAACTTCTTTGAGATTAGCATCGTCGCGGGGGTCCATCCATAAAATTAAACTCTGTTTGCCATCGGTTTTAAAAATGCCAGTACCTTCGGTGCCGACACGAAGTTCTACGGTAGCGATGTCTTTGAGTTTAAGTCCTGGTGTTCCGAAGGGCTCAAGGGATAACTCTTCAAGCTGATTTATATTTTCAACTTTGTTTTGTAAAAGAATCTGGTAATTGTTTTCTCCGAGTTGTACGCGACCAGGATAAATGGGTGCCAGTGTTTGCTCGATGTAACGTGCGAGTTTAAAGACATCGACTTTGTGAAAAATGGCACGCTCGGGGTTAACAGTGACATATACATTTTGCCAGTTTGGATCGGAGAGATATACCGTTTTAACGCCCTCAAGCGCTTTGATAGGATTATAAACATAAGGCTCAAGGGCTTTTTTGAGAGAACTCAAGTCACCATCGGGAGACGAAATACTAGCCGCGAAAAAAGCCCCGTTACCTTGCCTTTGCCAGTAACTGACATGGTCACGCATGTCCTTTGGAAGTCGGGGGCGCATCGTTTCCACTATGGTTTGAATTTCACGTTCCGCTTTTTTCGGATCAATAGCCCATTTGAATTTTACTTCGTAGGTCATATTGCCGGGCTCGCCGCGAACATTGACTGTCTCGACACCTTCGATTTTACGCAAGAGAGCGCGCATTTCATCACCGTAAAGGTGATAAAAGTTTTCCGGGGTTAAGCCGTACAAGCCAACCGAGACTTTGAATTCAGGTTTTACGGAGTTCGGGAAAAGAGTGACGGGCAAAAACCGTGAAAGCACGATACCGAGTACTGTAAATGCAATGACTAAAAAATAAAGGCGTTTAGGCCGAGCGTATAGGGACTTCATTTATTTTGTTACGTTTGTAGTTAAGCCTTTGTTTTGCCGCGCGATTTTGTCTCCGTCCTTTACGAATTCGCTAGTCTTAACGACGATTTCATCTTTTTCACTGAGCCCCTTAGTTATAATTTGCTGGCCATTTACAAGGTCGCCGAGTTCCACCTCAGAAAGTCGTACGAGGTCGCCATTATCAACTTTTCTGACGAATTTTTTGAGATTCAGTTTCACTAGTGATTCCGGTGGAATAGCAATATGAGACTCTATCGGTAAAAAGACAGTAAGGACGCCGATTGCACCCATGGTGGGATTTTCTACTTTTTCAGTTGGCAACAATTCCATTTGAACCGTGCCAGTTTTTGGATTGACAACCGGAGAAAGTGCAGAAACTTTTGTTTTCACTTTTAAAGCTTCAGACTCAAAATTAGCAGCATATCCAAGTTGAAGGCGTTTAACGTCACCGGCGGGTGCCTCGGCCACAAATTTAAATAAATTAGGATCAATAACCTCACCTGCACTTTCACCTGCAGCTAGGATTTTTCCCAAATGCACATCAAGTTTAGCAACTACTCCCGATACCGGGGCGCGAACCGCGTAGTTATTGAAATTCATTTCCATTTGATTATTTTTTAAATAAAAGATCACTTCACCTCGATGAACTTTTGTTCCGAGCCCTTTTACAATGCGTGTAACCGTTCCAGTGATCTCGCTGGTTAACTTTCCTTGTACGACAGGGACGACACTTGCGGGATATTTTATAAGGCGTTGTATGGGCTGTTTCTGGATAACTAGTGTATCAACGATAGGCGTTTGCGGAGCCGCGAAAGCGAGTTGAGATAAAATAGCCAAAATGCGAAGCATTGTGAACCTCCAACGAGGTCGAATTTAAGCGGAAAAGATTGGGTTAAGCAATGAGAATTACCGCGCTGCTAGAGGCTTAATTTGATGACGTGAAAATGGCGACATTTCTTGTAAAAACTTTGCTAAAACACCTTTTGCTTCGGCGCTAGTTTCGCTTTGCAACATGAACTCAATCTGTTGGGCATCCGTGAATGCCGATGTGCTGCCAGGGTATGCACGCTGTTGTTGTGAAAATAAATCCGCACCCTTAATATAAAGATCAGAAGGATTTGCTTTTACCGTCTGACCGGCATTATTTAGGCTTAACAGCGAATGGGTGAGGTTTAAAAAGGTATAGTAGTCGCGATTTCCGCGAATAGATAAAACAAATGGGCGATTGTTAGGGTGTCGGGCATCAATAAAATCACCAGTGGAAAAATGCTGCGAGAAAAAGAAATAGTTTTCCAAAAACGTTATGCCATTGGTCTGTCGAGGGGCACAAAAGTGAAAGCCTTGTGGTCGATTAACTGGGGGAATATCATCATAAATCGACAAAAGCGCTTGCTCATTTACTAACACACTGATGCAGGGTTGATATTTTTGAATTGAAATTTCAAGAACAGCCTGTTGTTCAATGAGGTAGAGACCACGTGAAAAGTTTACAGTTTGGCCGTTAGAGTCAGAAATTGTATCAGTACGGCTGGAGTCCAGAGACCACGACCAATCAAGAGATGCTGAGAAGAAATCCTTTAAGAGCGGAACTTTGGAAAGTGTATTGGTAAGCAAGGATAGTGGGCGTAGTGATGCTCCCACCTGGGAAGAGGCTCCTTGGCGGAGTGTGGAACCCAAACTTCGCCCCGAACCTAAATCAAAAGAATTGGCAACGTTAAAGCTTTGTGATGCACCACCAAGCCATTGAACTGTGGGGGCGTTGTCCAGATTGTGAATGCGATGTTCAATTGTAAACACGCTTAGTGGGTTTTTTTCACAGGCCTTGGTAGTTTTGGCCGCTTTATAAAAATCGGCAGACTGGCTTTTTGAGATACCGAGATTGTCAATAAAAAAGGCGCGGCAAAGGGGGCGAAGATTTTTGTTTAAACTATTTCTATCAACGTTTATTGACCCTTGTAACGCAAGGTCCATGATAAATTCTTCGTTAACCCCGTAACTTGCGAAAGCAGCGTCTTGGGCTGATACGAGTGTCAGCCCATTTTCCTCAATAAAAGCTTTCAAGCTGAAGTTGTATTGCTTGCGCACCCGTTGGGCGATCAGCTTTTTTGAGTTCTCGCTTAAGAATTTCGAAAACTTTGTTTGCGAATCCGCTTCAGATTCAACTTTGGCGATAATGATATTCGACATTTCGTTTGATGGAGTAAACGATCCCCAAAAAACTCTCTGCTGAAGGCCTGAGTTTAAATCTAATGACTTTCCGTCAGCACCTAAAGGGTAAATTTCGAAGGCGACGGAGTTTCGGCCTCCCCAAACGATGAGGTCGTTTGAGCTAAATTCAATTTGCGTTTGAATTCTTCCACCTTGGACTTCTACCACTTTCTGATAAGAGTCTACAAATTTCGGGATTTGGCTTTTAGCAATATTCTCGTCTCCTAAAAATAAAGAGGCGCGCAAAATGTATTTTCCATCACGTAATCTTTCGGGAGCGCTCATCGAAATAGACTGTAAATCGGGGCGAACAACTTCTGGCGTTAGCGCAAGCGAATAGCGCCTCACAAAAGTGACTTCGAGCAATGAGTCGACTTTAAAATCGGTGCCACTAAATTGGGCCTGCACTGAAGGTATTTGAATAAATGGCGCGGGCTGCGGTTTTGTATTCTTGCGATCTTTGTCTATAAACCTGCCATCAACGGCAAAATCAGCATCATTGCGAAATGGATTTATAAAAATGGGGATGTTAATTTTCTCGTTGGATTTTAGGATAGTAATTGAAATAAATTGAAGTTGGTCTTGATTGGGCTCGTAAACCTTGTGGCGGTATTGCGAAGTCCATTGAATGCAGCCCTTGGCATCAGTCTTTAACTTTTGATTTCCAGGGGTCACGGCGACTTCACTGTCGGGTAAACCTAGGCATGTACTAAACTTTAAATTTATATTTCGAGAAGTTGGCGTTTGATTGCGAGCCGAGACGCCCTGGAATTGGATTTTGATTTCATCAACGGTTGTGGGTGTTTTCGCTAAATTTTGTTGTGAAAATATGACTATTAGTAACGCAAGTAGTTTTCGCAAGTTTCACCCCGATTCAGGTCCCTTAACTTTCCCTACAAATTTTGTTCCCAGTTGAGTTCTAAATGATGATTTAATGAGCGAATAGTTCACGAAATTTTACAAACTCAGGAACGAAAATTGGGTTATATGATTGACTAAATATTTGGGAACCGTGAAAAATTTACTATGGCAATTATTAGACCCTTTAGAGCCTTTCGCCCCCCACCCCAAATGGCCGATCAAGTAGCAGAACTTCCCTACGACGTAGTTTCCGCTTCAGAAGCTCGGGCTATAGCTTCTCAGCGTCCGCATTCTTTTTTTCACGTCAGCCGGGCTGAAATTGATTTTGGAGAAAATCAAAATCCTCATGATTCTATCGTTTATGAAAAGGCTAAGAAAAACCTCGAAAAATTAGTCTATGATAAAGCCCTGTTGCAGGATAGTCGTGAGAGTTTTTATGTTTATCAGTTAAAATTTCAAGGCAGAACTCAAACAGGGATAGTCGCTCTCTGCAGCACCGATGAATATGAAAAAGGAATTATCAAAAGACACGAACTTACGCGCCAAGATAAAGAAGATGATAGGGTTAAGCATATTGAATTTTGCAGTGCGCATACTGGGCTAGTATTTTTGACCTATCGTCGAAATGAAGTCTTGAAGAATGCGGTTTATAAAGAAATAGAAAACAAGAGTCCAGACACAAATATTACCACGAGTGATTCTGTCGAACATAAAATTTGGTCCATTAGCGACCCGAAAACGATTTATGGTCTGGCGCATATAATGCAAAAAGTTTCAAGCCTTTATATTGCTGACGGTCATCATCGTGCTCACGCCGCGTGGAGAGTAGGGCGTAGCCGGTCAAGTTCAGATTCAAAGTTTTTTATGGCCGGGATTTTTTCTGAAGATGAACTTAAGATACTTCCTTACTATCGAATTTTAAAAAATATACCTAAGAATATTGAAAGTGTGTTGCAGCTTTCAAATTATTTTTCTTTGAAAACTCTTGAAGGTGTAGACTCATTTGAGCCCAGAAGGCCGCATGAATTTGGCATTTATTTTAACGAAAAATGGTACGAACTAACTCTGCGCCCTGAGACTGTTGATAAGAGTGATCTCATCAAGTCTCTTGATGTCTATATTTTGCAAGAAAACCTATTGAAACCTGTTTTTGGAATTAAAGACCCACGCACCGATGAAAACATCGATTTCATGGGAGGAGTTCGTGGGGTAAATGCTTTGCGTGAGCACTGCCGTGAAAAAAATTTTTTGGGAATAACGCTGTTCGCAACCTCTTTAGAGGAAGTCATGAATGTAGCCGACAAAAGCCTAATTATGCCACCAAAGTCCACGTGGTTCGAGCCAAAGTTACGCAGCGGCTTGTTTGTGAATCGGTTTGATTAGGTCCACTATACTCTAAACATCTTTCGCGATAACTCGATCAAAGTCCTAAACTATTGAACTTCTTTAAGAACCTTAACTAAATAGCCGAAAACACAAATGGGAGCAGAATATTACTATTCCAAAAAGTGAGGAATGGGTGTCGTTCGACTACGATAAATATAAGCATAAAAATCACACGGGTGGTGATTGGTGGGCATCGTACGCTGATTTGTTTACGATGATGTCATTCATCTTTCTCTTGATGTATGTCTACGCCGCAGTGACTAGTGGAACAAATAATATTCAGCAGCAAATGGAATTCCAAAAGCTCACACAAGAAGCCGAAGATCTACGTCAGCAAATTAAAGTCTACAATACTCTCAAAGAGGAGTACGTGCAAAACGAGGCTACAGAGCAAGAACAGCAAGCCTACAAAGAACTGATGGGAAAACTGGATTTACTTCAGGATCAGGCAAAAGCCGAAAAAGATGAGCTGCGCGAAAAAGCCAATGAAAACGAAAAAACCGAACGCGCCTTAAATAAGTATCAGCAAATGATTAGAAATATCATTAACACCAATATGCTTGCGAAGACTCGACTTGAGCGGCGCGAGAAAATCATTGCAGAAAAAGAAGTTGAATTGACTCAGAAAGGTCAGGAAATTTCAACTCTTGAAAGTCATTTAGAAGAAAAAATGAAAGAGGTAGAAGCCAACAACCAAAAAATCGTCAGGCTCGAAGAGTCTCTTGAAAAGAAAATAAGAGAGTTAAAGTCTTCGTATAAGGCCCAAAAGATTTCTAAAACTGTGATGGAAAAGAAAATAGCCGCTTTAACTCAAGAAACCCAAAGTAAAGTCAGTGACCTTGAACGACAAAAAAATGAAGTTTCGCAAAAGCTCTACGGTGTTTCTAAAGAACTTGAAAAAACCGCCACCCAGCTTTCTGAAAAAGAAATGACTGCTAGTCGTTATGAGAAACAAATTGCGGATATGAAGGCCAATCGGGATGCTGAGTTGGCCCAAGAAAGAGCCGAGTTTGATAAGAAACTGGCGGCAGAAAGAATGTCGAGTGAGGCCAAGGCTAATGCACTCCGTGAGTTCAATAAGAAAGCGCAAGCCCGAGCTAAAGAGCTTGACGACAAAATTGCATCGCTTCAGGGGGAAGTGGCAACCTCTAACAAAGAGCTTGAAAAAGCACGTCGCAATGCTAACGCCAGAAAAGAACTCGCAAATGCCATTAAACAGGGATTCGCTAAAGCGGGGGTCGAGGCCGATGTCGATGAGAAAACGGGAGATGTCACCTTGTCATTTGGAGATTCATATTTTGATACTGGCAAATCGAAACTGAAGGTGGCCATGAAAGACTCACTTCAGAAATTTATGCCGAGCTATTCAGAAGGACTATTTGCGAATCAAAATATAGCCGAAAAAATTAAATCCGTTGAAATCGTGGGATTTGCGTCGCCAACGTTCAAGGGTAAATACGTTGATCCAGAAAGCCTGGAGTTAAAAGATCGAAATGCCGTGAATTATAATCTCGACCTTAGTTACCAGAGAGCAAAGTCTATTTTCGAATATATTTTTGACCCAGAAAAAATGACTTATAAATATCAAAAGAAATTGCTGCCACTAGTGAAAGTTACGGGCCGAAGCTTTCTAGCAGAAGGGGCAAAAGGGCGCGGTGTTGCCGGCGGATTTGACGTGAATGAGTACTGCAAGAAGTTTGATTGTAAAAAGTCACAAAAAGTCATCATTAAATTTAATTTGGATGAATAGTAGTTAGGAGTGTATATGCAAGAAATAATAAGAAATGCGGTCAAAGTTATTTCGGAGGTGGGCGCGGCCTATCTCTTTCAGGCACTTACTATAGTCTTTTTAGTAGCCATCGCGCTAAGAGTACTCGTGTACTACACAGTAGCCAGAGAACTTTGGTTTGCCCGCGAGTTTGACAAGCGAGCCCAAAGATTTTTGTCGAGCGAAGAAAGTAAGGGTGACATTTCATTTTTCTTAGTTGCTAAGCGCTTACTCGAAAAAACATTTTATGAGCTCTTTGAAGTCCGAGCCATCATGAAGCGTCGTCGCGTGGATCCGGTTATGGGTTTGGGTGATCGGGTATTCCTAATTAACGAGGGTGCGGCCTGGCTGGTTAAAGATACCTTGCGTCAAGTGAAATTTCTAAAACACGGAAAGCACGAACCTGATTTTATGCAAATCACAAAAAATATATTTCAAAATAACCCCTGTTTTAACCGGTTATTTGGAATTTTCCCAGCTTCAACCCTCAATGATATTTTAAATATCCTTCCCAGTATCATGATTATCGGTGGTATTTTTGGAACTTTTTTAGGAATCATGAATGCTCTTCCTCAGCTTGGCTTAATCAATGTCAAGGATGTAGAAGCGACAAAAGCAGCGATGAATGAATTTTTATTTCACCTTGGTGTGGCGATGACCACATCGATCATTGCAATTGCTTTTTGGGTTGGACTTACCTTTATGAATTCGCTGCTTTCGCCAGAAAGATTGTTTGTTCAAGCTGTTGAACGCTATGAAAACGTATTGGCTGTACTTTGGAACCGCAGTGATGACAATCGGTTACCAGAAGATATTGCGGAATTCAATGAGCATAAAGATCCTCTCGATGCATTGGCGGAGCAAGCGGTCAATCGTATGTTAAGTGGCAAAAACAAATATGAAGATCAGCCGCGCGGAAATCCTTCGCCGACGTCAAAAGGAAAAGCGTCATAAATAGAAGTGGACCCAAATGAGTAAACTTTCGGTGGTATTCAGAATCACGATCCCAAATAAAGAGGGAGAGGAGTATAAATACCTCGCCGCCGAAAACTTTATCATCGGACGTTCGCCTGATGTCGACGTGTGTTTGCAGGACAAAGGTGTCAGCCGCAACCATCTTAAAGTAAGTTCTTCGGGAAAAAAAATATTCATTCGCGACCTCGGAAGTGCTTATGGCACGCGAGTAAATGGCAATGTAATTCCAAAAGAAGAAGAAGTTCAGTATAAGCCGGGGACACCTCTTAAACTTGGCGGTTGGGAAGAACCCATTCGTTTAGAACTTTTCCATGCACCCCTTTCGGATCATGAAGAGGCCAGTCTTGTCATTCAAGAAGCCCAAATGGAAGCCGGAAATATGCGAAAAAAAATTGAGCATGAAGGCCAGAAATTACGACTTGATGCCGAAAGTAGCGCTGCCAAAATTATTGAGGAAGCAAAGAATAAATCGGCACGCATTATTGAGACCGCAAAACAACAGAATACAATCTTAGAAAAGCAAATAGAAACGAGCGCCCGTGAACGTGCCGCCCACATCGAGCAAGACGCCAAAGAGGAAGCAGAAAAGATATTGCTCGTAGCGCGTGACGAGGTAGAGCCGCTGAAAATTCGCATTGAAGAAGAAGCTGTCAATAAAGCGAAAGAAATTGTGTCATCTGCTGAATCCGAAGCTGAAGGACTACGTGCGAAAGCACAACGAGATCTAGAGACTGTTGAAAACCGCGCGCAAACTCAAGCTCGAGAAATTATCGATGCGGCCGAAGAGAAAGCCAAAGTTCTAGCCGAGAGTGCGACTCAAAAAATTGAAAGTCTAATTGAGGAATACCAAGAAAAGGGCCGAGCTTACGTTAAAGAAAAAGAACGTGTGGGCGCCGAGATTATTAAAGCTGCCGAAGGAAAGTCTGCACAAATCTTAAATGATGCGCAAATGAGTGCTGAGGAACTTATAAATAAGGCTAAGGAAGATGGCGAAGACGATCGCCGTCGCATAGAAATGGAGGCTAGGCAAAAAGAAGAGGAGATTATTGAAGGTGCCCATAAAGATAGGGATGGGATTATTGAAGAAGCCCACGCAAACGCTAAGCGTATTGCCGATGCAGCTAGAGAAGAAGGACGAAAAATAATTGCGGACACGCATGAAGAGAATCAAACTGCGGTGGCCAGACTTCAGGTAGTTAAAGAGCAAATTGAAAATATTGAAGAAGAAAAGAAAAGTGTTTTAAAGAAAAGTGAAGCCCTGCAAGAAGAAAAGCGTCAGTACGAACTTGAGATGGAGGAGGTACGGGCAAAAAAAGAAAAACTTAAAGACGACCTTAATGGCGCCAGGCTTGAAATTCAAAAGCAACTAAACACAATAGAGGCAGAAGTTAGAAAAGTGGAGGCTGTGCTCAGAAAAAAGGAAATTGCTTGCGAAGAAGCAGATCGTGTTCGAAGACAATACGAAGAATCTGTGGCTGAGACGATCAAAGTTAAAGAGGACGTGCAAAAGATGATAGAAAGTTTGGAGAAAACTGCAGACCTTCAAAAGGAGAAAATATCCAAAGAGATAGACGAGCTTAAAACTCAGCGTGATGAGGTTGCCGAGACACTCGATGCTGTTCGCCAGTCCTATGAAGAGAAAAAAGATAAAATAGCTGAGGAAATGCAGTCCTTTCGTGAAAAGCGACTGCAAAAATTGGAGTCCGACCTGTCAAAAATGCGTCTAAAGGCCGAAGAAGAAATCAAAAATGAAAAAGAAGCCCTTGCCCAGGAAGTTGAACAAGCAAGGAAAGAGCTTGAGCGAGAAGTCAACGAAGTACGCGCCAGCGAAATGCATCGTCTCGAGCAGATTAAAAAGCGTGAAGAAACTCTGATGTACGAGAGAAAAAATACACATATTCAAGAAATTGCCCGTAATCTCGATATGGTGATTCGTTCGCGATCGGGAAAGCTTGAAAAATCGATTAACAGCGCGGAGGTATTTGAAAAAGAAGTCTATGAGATTGTTAAGAAAGTGGTAAATCAGGAGTACGATGCCCACCAGGAGCAACTGAAGACTATTATGACCTTTAATCCTGATGATGTTAATAAAGTTAAGAAGTTCTGGCAAAAGATGACGGGTGTGGGAGCGATCCTGATTGCTGCGATCGTTGGTCATTTTTCGTATCCTCAATGGCCAAACGCGCTTATGCAGCGGCTTCGTCCCGACAAATCGGCGATCGACGTGGTGAAAGAAGAAATTCAGGCTGAGCAAGAAAAAAACACTTTCAAACCAAATCTGACGCCGAGTTTTAAAGAAAGCTATGCAGAAAATATTTTGTACACTAGCGGTTACCTCGAACGGGAGCGAAGTCCCGATTATCACGACCTTTGGATTAAGGAGCTTAATAAATTTATCATCGATGAGCTTAACTTGAAAGAAGAAGTCACGGTCAATCTTGTAGCGGCAGAGTCTGTTTTGCTTCAACAGCTTGAGGAGCAACGAAGTAAAATTACCAACAAGCAATTAAAGGAAGGCATTAGAAAATTAGAAGACATTGAGTCTTCAGCCATGAATAAATTTACCGACCTTTTAAAGTCAGATACAAATGTTGAAAAATATCTTAAATTTAAAAGTCAGTTTTATACTAAATTTTCAACGAAATTGCCGGCTTCTGACAAGCCAGCAGATCCATATGGTTTAGCGCCGTTACCACCTGGCGTGGATAACTAGGATAACCATTTCATAATTTTTTCTGTCGACCCTTTTCGCGCTCGGGCGAGGCTTTCGATGTGTTCCCGAATATCTCGACGCTCTGACTTTGATAAGCGCACAAAATCCCTGATTGCTTTATCGATTTCATTAAAGCTAGAAACTTCACGGACTGCGTTGAGTTTTTTAAACTCTAAAGCTTCGCGATTGTTGTGATGGTAAGGCCCAACAATCGCTAAACAACCGCAAGCTAAGGCCTCCATCACGCTATGAATATTTTTTTTAAACGACCCCCCGATAAATGCGATATCAGAAATTGAATAAAGTTCTGCCAGAATTCCGATGTGATCAACAATCAAAATCTGGCCCGCTTCTAACGGATCTTCGAGCCTTGAATAGAGGACATAGTTACATCCCTGTAAGCCGCGTTCCAGATTATAGATATGAGTGGGCGTCGGTTCATGCGGTACGACAATATAACGAGCTTTCACCTCAAATTTCACGAGATCTTTGATGGCAAAACAAATTTGCTTTTCGTCCTCGGGCCACGTTGAGCCAGCAATAAACGTGACTATGTCGTCACGGCGAGCCATTAACTGGCTCTTAAATTTTTTTTGATTTTGTAGGCGGTAAAAAACTTGGTCGTAACGAGTATCGCCCACTTTTTCGGTGTGCATGATTCCAAGACTACGGTAAGTTTCTAAGTCTTCGTCGCCGACAACATAGATAGTTTTTAGTAGTGAGAAAACCCAGGCGTAAAATCCACGCAGTCCAAAGCGGTTGCGCGAACTAGATTTGGCAAAGGTTGAGGAAAACAAAAGTGTTGGAATCCGTTTTTCTCGACATTGAAAAAGCATTTCGGGCCAAGTGTCTGTTCGGGCGAGCAACAAAGCTTTCGGTTGGTGGTGCGCAATAAATTCTTTTAAAACACCTGGAATATCCCAGGGACTGGCACAGGCAAAATCAACTCCGGGAAAGTTTTTTATCGCATTTTCGGCCGACGGAGAAAAAAAAGTGACTAAGATTTTAACGTCTGGAGTTTTATTTTTAATTTCTCGAATAATAGGTTTTGCGTACTCAAATTCCATACTGGAGGCGTGAATCCAAATGGGGGCCGATTTTTTTTGAAAATTTAACCATGGCCAAGTGCCACTTTGCTTTTTTCGTAAAGCTAGTCCCTTTTTTATTTTTTTATCAAATAGTCCCATGAGAAAGATTCCGGGAATAAAAACTAGCGAATAAAAAAAACGGTAGATGGAAATATAGATCATGAAGGTGCTGTCGCTCCTAGGATTTCCATCGCTTTTTTGGCCACAAGGCTTGGACTTATGTCGACCATACAGAGACGAAAAGTACTTTGAATACATTTCCCGCTGCCATCCTTTGAGCAAGGTTTGCAAGGTAAATGATTAACTTCGATAATGTGAGAAGATGGACGGGTTGGGTAACCAAATGCCGACGGTCCAATCAGAGCAATAGCAGGGGCCCCGAGTTGATCGGCGGCGTGAAGTAACCCTGTATCGCCGGAAATAGTGAGAGCGGCATTTTTTAAAACTGCACAACTTTCAATAAGAGTTAATTTTCCGGCGAGATTTTGAACTCGCTTAGAGTCTAACTGGACATATTTTTCGCAAAATGAATCAAGGGGACCACCTAAAATCACAAAACTCACATTGGGCATTAACTCGATAAGTTTGGCCCAGTATTCTTGGGGCCAGCGCTTCATGGTCCATGCTGCCGAAGGGACCATGGCGATATAGGGCTTTGGAACAGTAATTTTTCTTAAGGCAAATTCTGAAGTTTCTTCCGGAAAAAATAATTGCGGCGCCGGTGGAACATAAGTTTTTCCCAACCATTGCGCGATAGGGCGCAAATAAGAGTATTGGCCTCGAAAGGGCATGATAAATTCGCCCCGCTTTTTTAATTTAAAATAGCGAAATCTCTTCCAGCGCTCTTTGGATCTTGTTAGAATTTCGACAGAACGAAAAATTTTTAAAACCTTAACCACAATTTTTGACCGAATATTGTTGTGAGCATCGTAAACGTGAGAGTACTGCTCGGCGCGTAGGCCCCAGGCCAGCCTAAGGAGTCCCCAAAAGCCAATCTCGCGATCAAAGCTTAAAACTTTGGTAATCTGTGGATGATATTCGATTAAAAAACGAAAATCTTGTTTTACTAGCCAGTGAACTTCGGCATTGGGAAACTTCATTTTATAAGCTTGAGGGACACCTAAACACTGAATGACATCGCCAATACTTCCGAAGCGGATGACTAATAATTTTTCCATTTCATCAGGGTAACAGGTCCTTTTTTTGTTTGCAATGCATGACAGAAAAGGGTTTTTTATTTAAAAAAAGTAAGATGACGCAATCAGCATAGAGAAAATTTGTTCGGCTTTTGTGGTCGCTTGCAGTTGGTTATTAATAAATTGTGTGCTCTCTCCGCGCCCGCCGGTATAGTAGCCACCAAAAGTCCACGACGTACGCTCGGAAGTATAAAACGCCAGATTTCCGCTGAGTCCCCACATATCGATGCGGTCACCTTGGCGATGCTGGTCACTCGGATCTGGAGTGGGGTGAGAAGAGTAATTTGTATAAATCCCAGCACGAATACGTAACCACTTTCTGTATTTATATTCCATCCCGAGTGAATAGTTAATTACGGGGAGATGAACAAAATGATCTGCGTAGGCTTGATTTTCTAAATCATAGTATGAAGTAGCTCCGTAAAGTGTAACATCGGCTGAAACGACAAATTTATCGTCGCGATAAGCAGTTCCAACAGCTAGACGAGTGGGTATCTTAGTGAAAGATCTCATGTCACTATTACTTTCAGGAGCGTTCCCTGGGGGAATTGTTCTTGTGGTCATCTTAAAATAGGAACCACGCCCTGAGACTTCGAGAGAGGGAAAACGAAAACTCATTCCGATAGACCAATTGTCATTGTATTGGTGAAATAAGCCCAAAATATAAACGATGTCATTGTGAGTAAGCGATTTTTCTTCGTTGACGGTAACGATGTCGGTCGCGGAATTAATCTGTTGATCAAAAACCGAACGGTAAAAATCTCTCGCCGTGTAGTACATTGAGAGACCCACTGCAGATTGCGGCGTAAAATTAAATGCAATCCCACCGCCAACCCAAAGCGATTCATCAATGTAGTTTAAGTGCGAGACGTTACCATTTTTAGCCTTTACAGGACCGACAAAATAATCATAGTCGGGAAAAACAACGGAAAAACCAAGCCCAAAAAGCCCCCAGGCTTTTGTTGATGAGCTTACGGCGGGAATTGCTTTGAATGTTCCCTGATTTATTCGTCGGGTTGCATCGGTTAAATTCCCCTGATCATTGTAATTGACATCGTATTTATGATAAACGCTCGCGGAAGTAGAGAAGTTTGAGCCTGTTACTCTCGCTAGCCCCGCAGGGTTATAAAATGGTATGGCACTCGCATCTTCATAGAGTGCCGTGGCAGCGCCACCCATTCCGGCAGCGAGATTGCCAATTAGAATAGAATTATAGTTGGAGTATGAGGCAAAACTTGGTCTATGATTTAACATCAAAACGAGTGCCACAAAGATCATTTTCATTTCTTTAATTTTATGCATTTAGCTAGACGCGCGTCTAGCCTTCATGTAGCATTTTGGCATGCATGTCGACATGATGGGTTTAGTTGCTGAAATTGGTATGAAGTACTTGCCATTTTTATTTGCATTGTGCTTTCACGAATTCGCTCATGGTTGGGTCGCAAAACTTAAAGGTGACCGTACTGCTGAAATCATGGGTAGGCTCACGATGAATCCCCTCGTGCATATGGATCCAATTGGCACGTTTGTAATTCCCATTCTTATGTTTTCAGGAGCCGCTGCAGGGATACCGCTTTTTGGTTGGGCAAAACCAGTTCCCGTCAACGAAAGAAATTTGCAGAGTCCAATCAAAGACATGTTTTGGATTGCTTTGGCGGGTCCGCTTTCAAATTTACTTCTTGCCGTAATCGGTATGTTTGCTTTCGTTTTGGTCTCAAACCATGTGGGCGACACCGTTAAAGGTTTGCCACCTATGCTTGATATTTTTGTATATATAAACTTGGCGCTGGCTTTTTTTAATTTGATTCCGCTACATCCTCTTGATGGGGGAAAAGTCTTCGCGCGGTTTTTGCCAAGGGATGTAAATTATTGGTTAGAGGAAAATCAAGGCACTCTGAATATTGTATTGATTGTATTATTTGTAACAGGGGCATTTCGAATTATTACCTATCCCGTGATGTGGACCCGCGAATTCTTGTTTTCTATTATGAGTATGGTGGTTCCGTGAGCGAATTGGTTTCAGCAGATAAATCAAAAATGCGCGTGATGAGTGGGGTGCGCGTGACTGGAAAACTGCACATAGGACATTACTTTGGTGTTCTCAGAAATTGGGTTCAGTTACAAAACGAATATGACTGTTATTTCGGCGCAATGGACTGGCATGGGATGACGTCTCATTACAAAACGGCAAGCGAAATTGATCCCAATACGCGAGATATGATTGCTGAATACTACGCTTGGGGAATTGATTTTGACAAAAATCCTGTATTCATCCAGAGTTTGGTCCCTGAGCATATCGAGCTATTTATGGTTTTTGCTAACCTTACTCCCTTAGGCTGGCTTGAACGCGTGCCCACTTGGAAAGACGCGATTGAAGAAGCCAAGCAAAGCGATACTTATAACTTAGGAAGGTTTGCATACCCTGTTTTACAAGCTGCTGATATTGCAATTTATCGTGGCAATTTAGTCCCGATAGGACAAGATCAGGTTGCACATCTTGAACTTTCGCGAGAAATTGTTCGACGGTTTAATTCTATTTACAAAGCAAAATTGCCAGAACCTAAGCCTTTATTTACAGAAACGCCACTTGTGCCAGGACTTGATGGGCGAAAAATGTCGAAGTCTTATGGTAATGTTTTAGAACTATCTGAGGACTCAAAGAGTTTAGAAAAAAAGATCAAGCAAATGCCAACAGACCCAGCAAGAGTTCGACGGGAAGATAAGGGTAATCCCGATGTTTGTAACGTGCACACCTATCACACGTTATTTTCAACTAAAGAGGATATCAAATGGGTGCGCGAAGGATGTACATCTGCGGGCATCGGCTGCGGGGATTGCAAAGGTCGGCTCTCAAGCAATATCAATAAGTTAGCGGAAAAACCTCGAGAATTGAAAAAAGAACTATTGGCGGATGAAAAAAAATTAGATTTAATGATCAAAACTGGAAACGAGCGGGCACGAAACGAGGCACAGAAAACTTTAAAGATAGTGCACAAATGTATGAAATTTAACGGGGGTTTAAATCTTGAATAATTATGTGGTCCAGCTGGAAAAATTTGAGGGACCTCTTGGCCTTCTTCTTTACCTCATTCGTAAGGAAGATATGGATATTTACGATATCGAAATTCATAAAATCACCGGACAGTTTCTAGATTACATTCGTCGTATGAAAGAGTTGAATTTAGAAGTCGCCGGCGAGTTTATTTCGATGGCCGCGACATTGATTCAAATTAAATCGCAAATGCTTCTTCCGCAATATGACGAAAATAATCAGTTGGTGGAGGAAGATCCGCGCAAAGAACTCGTGGCGCGCCTCTTAGAGTATCAGGCCTTTAAAGAGGTGGCGGCAAGGATTTATCAGCGGCCATTGTTAGGAAGAGATTGGTGGGCGCGCCCGCGCGTAGTGGAAGCTCCCCAGGTCGTTGATGGTGAAATGGAAATTGTCATTGATGAAGACAATGCGCTCTATGCTCTAATTTCAAGTTATCGTAAAGTCGTTCGCCGCGTGAAAGATACGATTCATCGGGTGACAATAAAGCTCCAATCAGTACATTCGCGTATTTTGGAATTAAAAAGCCAATTGATGCCGGGCCAAAAAACAACTCTTTTTGAAATATTGACCACACCCGAGGAATGGAAACAAAAAATTCTTGTGACATTTCTTTCGCTATTGGAGCTCAGCAAGCAAGGATATATCTCTATTTTTCAATCGGATAATTTTGGTAATATTTATATTGAAACGAAAAGGCCTATTGACGAAGGCGCTGTCTTGCGGACGGAAGAGTACGATACACACACACCGACAAATTTATTTGAGGTTGACGAGAGTAATATTGTCGAAGATGACCGAGAACTTTTGGTAGTCAATGAGGACGAGGTAAGTGCTGCAACCGACGAGGAGTTGTTGGCTGCGGAAGAAGAACTGAGCCTAGATAAAGAAAGTACCAATGTAAGCACAGGAGACGCGAATGTCTGAAAATAGCGAAGTTGAAAACTCAGATGCAGAATCCATCGAACAAAACCTTGAAGAAATTCATGAAATGGAGTTTTCTGGCGAAAAAGAGCATCTCGAGCCCGAACAAATTGAGTCAATTATCGAATCAATCTTATTTATTTCTGATCGTCCGGTGGGTCTTGCTGCCATTCGTTCCGCCTTTAAAGGAACTGATGTAAAAAAAGATAAAATTCTCTCTGCTATTGAGCGATTGACCACTGAGTATGCTGGTGGCAGACGTGGTATTTGTCTTGAGCAAATTGGTGGCGGTTATCAGTTGCGAAATAAAATTGATAATACAAAATTTTTAAGAAACATGGGTAAAACCAAAACATTTAAACTTACGGGTCCAAGCTTAGAAACCTTGTCGATCATTGCTTACAAACAGCCATTGACCAAGGCAGAAGTAGATCATATCCGGGGCGTAGAGTCTGGTCATTTAGTACGCGCCTTAATGGATCGCGGGTTGATTGCCTTCGCCGGAAAATCCGAAGCTCCCGGAAAGCCAATGACATATGGTACGACGAAAAAGTTTTTAGAGATTTTTAGTTTACGCAATGCTAAGGAGCTGCCTTCTTTAAGTGAAATTGATGAGTTGATCCCGCAGGGTATTGACTCTCAAGAAGGGGAGAAACTTCAAATAAATCAGTTGGCCGAAAAACTTGGTGATAGCGCGATTTCCAATTATTCTGTCGGCGAAGAAGAGCTCTTAGAAATTTCTGATGAACTGACAAAAATCACTTCCTCCACGGATTTCTTTGAAGAAGAAAAACGTCGTCAGCGTGAGAAACGTGATCGTGAACGTTACGAAGATATTAAGCAGGCTTTGGCATTCGGAGAGGATGTCTCTGAAGCAGACGTAAAGTGGTTGAAAAAATATGAGGCAGCCCAGGTGGAAGCAACCGCGGCAGCAACTCCTGCGCTGGCCCCAAATGAAGAACCGGTTACAGAGTCTCCGGAAGTAAAAGTTGAAGAAGTTGTAACCTTAGAGTCGGAAGGAACGCGTGTTGAAAACGCGGCCGAGGCGGCGGCGCATGCGGCGGCTGGACTTTTTGATGCTCCGGCTGATGAGGAGCCAAAAGTAAATTAAAATAAGTAGGTGACAATTGGTTAAAGTCGCAAAGTTCTTAATATCTCTTTGGCTTGTCTATCATTTATTTATTATTTCTCTTTTTCCCAATACGAAGTCGTTGCTTAGTCGAAAACTTGATAAGTACCTATTGCCGTATGCTAATATGTTTAACATGAATACTCCATGGCAATTTTTCTCGCCTTTTCCCGGTCCAAAAATGTACATCGAATACGAGGTGAGCAATACTCAGATGAGTGAAAGTGGGAACACCGAAGTGGAGAGCAAGAAATACTATTGGCCGCCACTTGAACGTGGAAAAATTGATTGGGATAATTTCCGTCGACGTCTGTATTCTTCACGTTTTTTAGCGATGGATGAAAATCGTTTGAAGGAAGCGTTTGTGCCTTGGGTATGCCGCCTTCACCCCGACGCTATGATGGTATCGCTAGAAATAATTATGGCACCGGTTCTGAATATTGAAAAAGCCTCGAGTTATTCTCGAATCGAAAGCATGGAAATTCCATCATCTTCTTATAAATTGCGTGCTGATTGCCCTGCGAAGGTAGTACCTGATGAAAAGCCTAACGAATAGAATTAATTTATTTTTTAAACCATGGGATGACTTTTGGTTTGGAAATAAAGACTTTTATTGTTTGTCTTTGTTTCGAGTTGTTTTTGGTTTGATTTTGCTGGTGATGTATTCTTTTCGCCATATTGATGTGTCATTTTACTTCCTTGATTCAGGATTTTTGCCACGCGATTTGATTCATTTTGTTCTTCCAGAATTTTATCGTCCACCGATAATGTGGTTTCCTAAATCCGACATCGGGATTGTGATTTTACATTCATGTTATCTTGCCGGGCTTGTGGTGATGATCTTAGGAGTTTTTGGGCGATGGTTTCAGGTCTTACTTCTAGCCATCCACTTGATGTTTATTTTTAGAAATCCGACAGTTATTTATGGGGCCGATATCGTATCTAGTTTTTGGTTGTTTTATCTCTGTCTAGTAGATGCAAGACAAAACTGGAGCATTCTAAATTTTTTTAAAAATAAAGGTGATACAGGGAAGCTTGAAAAAGCGCGCCCGATAAGCGATTTACTAAATTCCGCGGCTATCCGCCTATTTCAAATTCAGCTCTGTATCATTTATGGCTATACGGGGATGGAAAAATTAAAAGGAGCCCCCTGGTGGGAAGGCACGGCGCTTTGGAACGTCGTTGCAAACTCGCAACTCGCTCTTATGGATTTTAGTTTTGTGCTTCGTTGGCCTCTAGTCATTATTATCGGTACTTATTTTACGTTAATTTTTGAAATATATTTTCCGGCACTTGTCTGGCCCAAGAAAATTAGGATGTGGGTACTGCTTGCGGGAGTTTTACTGCATATAGGTATCGCAATTACCATGGGGCTCGTATTCTTTTCCGCAGTGATGGTCGCAAGCTATATTTTATTCTTGGAATCCAATGCCGTGAGGTTTCGATTCCTGAAATCCTGAATTTGTCATTTGTATAAAGCGCGATTTTTTTCTAACATCCGCTAAGTTTTCGGCGTTGAGATAGCTCATCCCACTACGGATTCCTCCACAAAGTTCAAGCACCACATCGCGAACGTGACCTTTCACTGGCATACGCGTTGACTCGCCCTCTGGCGCCATTCCTTCAGGAAGAGTTCCGCGCCAAGAAACTTGGGCCGATTTTGAGGCCATTCCGCGATAGAGTTTTCGTCCCTGTTTGATTTCACCCGGGGACTCAATCGTGGCAGCAAGTAAGCTTCCCGTCATTATTGTTGAAGCTCCGGCGGCGAGGGCCTTTACAATATCACCTGAGGTTTTAATACCACCATCAGCAATGACCGGGACATCATAGCTATCAGCAACTTCGCTACAGAAAGCTACGGCCGTTAACTGTGGAACTCCGCAACCGGTGATGATTCTTGTTGAGCACATCGAGCCAGGGCCAATTCCAACTTTTAAGGCATCTGCGCCGGCCTCAATCAAATCTTTTGCGGCTTCGGGAGTGGAAATATTACCAGCAATAACTTCAACTGAGGGATACGTATCTTTTAGAAACTTTAACGTATCGATCATAGAGACTGAGTGGCCGTGCGCTATATCAATCGTGATAAGGTTAACGCCGGCCTTTACAAGCGCATCAGTTCGCTCTTTAAAATCCTGGTTTACACCAATACTCGCAGAAATAATTTTAGCACCGTTATTTTTTACTTTTCTAACTTCATTTACCTGTTCATCGACAGATAGAAATCGATGAATAATTCCAAGGCCGCCAAGTTGATCCATCGCAATTGCCATTTCAGACTCGGTTACTGTATCCATATTGGCGCTAATAATTGGAATTTGAAGGTTTTTTGTTTTTGTAAGTTTTGTTTCTAGACTTGGATCACGGCGGGATCTCACATCTGATTTTCTCGGGACCAAAAGGACATCGTCATAAGTTAAACCAATACGAGAGTAAGTAAGTTCCTTGCGCGAAAAAATTGCGTTCATATTGACCCCTTCTTATCTTCCATCAGCAAATGATAGAGGAAGTAACTAGCAATCGCGATGTATACCTGTACTAAAAAATTGACTAAAAAACAAACTCCAAAGACTAAGGGAGAGTCTAAAAGAGGATTAGAGTCCTTCAAAACAGATAAATAGAAGCTAAAGGTTCCGGTCAGCAATAAAAACATAGTCACTAAGACACCCTTTCCTTGCGTCAAGTAACTTGAGAGTTTAAGCGCATCGGCCTTGCCAGCTTTATAAGCGTCACTAAATATCACTACAAATGGAACCTGCGAGTAACGTACATAAAAATAGAGTCCGGGGATAATAAAGAGGACAAATCCTAAGATGGTTTTACCCAGAGCGCGTAGTGACTCTATGGTCAACGGAATAAGGTTTTTTTTTGTGACTTCAAGAAAGTTCGTCGGTGTGTTTTTATAGGAAGAATCGGCAAAAATGGCAGCGCTAAACATGATGTATGCGGAAATAAAAGTTTCAATAAGCAAAATAGAAGCGGTGTTAATGATACGAATGGTTTCAGCAGCTCCGCCGGGGCCAAGTTCCGATTCTATGGTTCTTTTGTAAATGTAAAAGCCCTGAACAGGAATTTCAAGAATAACAGTGCCGGCCAACATCGAAAGCCAACCACTTTTTAAAACTGCGCCGAGATGTTGATGAGTCAATTTAAGAGTCGATTTGATCAAAATTCACCTCGTACATTAAAGTTAAAGTTTTCTGTCAAAGTTTTTGGTAGCGTTACTCCGTTTTCGCCAAGGTATTCGTGGAATTTCGAGAAAATAACTTGGGGGTCATCGCTGTTAAAATTCTTGTCACTTTTGAATATGAATTCTTTCATGGCTCGCGTTAAGTGAAACAATGTAGCGTCTTTAGGCTGGGAGTTTTGGCTTTCATTTGAAAAATGGATTGCTAGCAAAATACCTTCGTAGGGAGATTCCAGTTTGAGATACTTAAACCACGAGAATTGTGCAAGGGCTTCGGGGATTGTTGCTATTTCAAAATTTGCTTCCATTTTTTCGACTTGCATTTTTCCTTGGGCGAGTGGGAGTACTTGAAATGCAGAAATATTTTGCAGAGGTATGGATTTTAAATTTTTCTCGATCACCCAATTAAAAATATCTAAGTAGTTTTTATTTTTAATTTTTTGCCATAACTGAGGGTAGGTCTGATAGTGATAGTAAGAAAGCGTTGGTGGTTCGAAAAAACGGTTAAAAAGGTGCCAAAGTTCGATTTCACAAATGAAGGCGCGAAATTCGAGCCAATAGTTTTTAAGCTCGGGAGAAAAATCCAGCTGAGTTGAGGCCCCGGCGGGATCAAAGAGGCGAAAAAGACCATGCGCCACGCTCAAGGTGGCATCAAATTCCGTTTGTGTAGACGAAACAAGGATGAGAGCATGAGGATCAGTTGACGGGCCAGAAAGGACCGCGCCAAAAAAATCCCGCTGCGGTTCCGAAGGCCAATCCGGCAAACTATTCTGAATACGAGCAAAATAGGGGATGCGAATTTTGAGTTGTGGCCGCGTTCGTCCCCAGGCGCGAAAAAAACGGTCAGCCCACTGCGCGAGTGGCTCTGAGCGGAAACGTTCTTGAGCAGCAACATTAGAAAAATTGGTGAGAATCTTTGCTAAGAGTGCGCGCTCAGATATACTGACTTCGGAGGGGATAAAGACCAGTTCACTCCATTTGGCAAAGTTGAGATCCAATGGGTACTTCCAAGTTTTCGTCTTATAATAATGACCCTCAAGACAGGCGAGGCAAAAAACATTGTTTTTGTCGATTTGCCCTCTCTGAGAATATTTTTTTCCAAAGTAAATTGCCGAAGAGACTGTAAAGAGGAAAATAGCGATCGCTATAAGAGTTTTTCCTAGCTTAGCAATATTCATTATTTTACGGTATATTGACGGAGTGAAAAAGGCAAAAACAAATGGGTGGCTTCCAGGTCCTAAAGTTCGGGCAGATGTGTGAATACTTATATAGGGGAAATCCGTCGTCGCGTAGTCACGAGCACGGTAAGTAGAGATTTTGGCTTGTCTGTTGCATTTGCGAATGAGGGATGGCTAACTTTCATTTTATTTTCTCTAGAAAGGCATTAACTGTCTTCATTTTAGTCGGTCTGACAATATTTGTTTGTAAGTCTGACGCTTTCCAGCCAACTTGCTCTACTTTGTTTAATAGTCAAGTTGGGCTGCGATTAGGTCCATTTGATGCTAGGTATGATGAGGACTTTTTAAAAGTCTTAAGGGAGTTTCGTGGTAGCGACGACACGACCATTGATCGGCAGCTTCGTGGTGGTGAAGGTCAGATCTTTTTATCGAGTTCGCAGCCTTTCTTGGCGCTCAAGAGATTTTTTAGAAGAGAAAAGCAAGACCCCTGGTACGGAATCAGATTACTTGAGGATGCCCGCGCGAGTATTGAGTCCAAAGATGAACTTTCAAATCTTATCGAAATTGCCCGAGTTTATGAAAAGGGATCTGATTGGGTATTGCGAGATTACGATTCTTCTTCGGTCCCACTTAAGCAAATCTTGCATGATTACGATTCTTCTTCGGTCCCACTTGAACAAATTTTGCATGCCTTAGCTGTTAAGACTCGGGGTGGGGCGCTTAGAAATCTTTATAACTCAAAAGAACCTGCGTTGATTCGGCTGAAGAATATGTTGGAACGAAACCCGCCTTCGATCAACGTTCACTGGTCCAGATCAAAGAAGAAAATTTTAATATTTGATTTGACGAAGATCATGACGGCATTAGATCTCAAGACTGTCTAATTAGTTCAGAAGACGCTTCAAGAAAACAATTTGCCCTTTATCAGTCGTCACTTTAAGAAGATTTTCACTGGCTTCGAGAGAATACACAACGGGCGAAATACTTACCTTACAGTCAATAGGCCCTATTTTTTCTTCTTTTGAGCCCGTGCCCAGGACATGAATTTTTCCATTTTCAATTTTTGTGGGAATTTCGACAGTGACGCTCGCGGTGTCGGTGCCTATAGTGCAGGCGACGGTAAAGGTTGTATTTGTTTCTTTCACGTCAGCCAAAAGATCATAGCGTATTTCACGGTCTTGGACACTGATCCCCCATTTTCCGTAAACGGATGCAGCAAATGCTGTGACTGTAAAAGAAGAAAATACTAACAGAGAAATTATTTTTTTCATTTGGGCTCCTTATGAATTTTGACATGAGTCAATTTATCGAGGCGTAACCAACTTTCGTTTTCCAACTTTACAAATTCTTCGCCTTTTTCAGTTTTAAGATCTTGCAAGAGTCCGATATAGGACTGTTGTTTACCGTCATCATCGAGGTAATCGAACTGAACTCGCCATTTTAAAACCAAGGCTTCTTCAAGTGTGTCGTGGTAATCGCAATCAATGGGTTGGTATTTATTTTTCCGTTCCATAATTTAAAGTCTACGCTTTGAGACTTTTTCTATCAACGTACGAATTGTCACATTTTATTTTCTGGCACTTTGGTACAGGCACGTGGGGTGGCCGGCCCCAAAAGGATAAGTAAATAGGCGGGCCCTGAGTTTTAGAGGTTTAATGAGGAGCCTAAATTGCATCGAGAATGATAAATTAATATTGGTTGTTTGGGGGAATTATGGAACTCATGAGGACAAAAACTGACAAAGAGGGAAAAGAAAAAGTAAAATTAAGTATCTTGTCATTATTGCAAGACCGGCTGGTCGACACAATCGATCTTATGATGCAGGCTAAACAGGCGCACTGGAATACAAAAGGAAAGCATTTTTATCCTTTACACTTACTTTTTGACGAAGTGGCCGAGGCATTAAAGAAGTCCATTGATCTCATTGCTGAAAGAATTGTTCAGTTAGGAGGAGTTGCCGATGGAACTGTTCAAACGGTTGGAAAAAAAACGAAACTACCAATGTATCCGCTTCATATTGTCACGGGCGAAGAGCATTCCACAAATTTGGCAAACGCCCTCATTCAATACTGTGACCTAGAAAAGAACGCCATTATTTCTGCCAATGACGCCCAAGATTTTGCGACCGCTGATATGTTGATAGATATTTCGCGTGAGATAAATAAATATTACTGGTTGGTATCAGCGCATGTCTATACGCAAAAGCCACAGCCACGGTGACAACCGCTGTAATATTCTCTTGAATTGAAATGGAGATGGGTTAGAATAATTTTCGGAGTGAGATGGAGTACACTAAAGCGGAACAGTTATGTCGACCTTGAATTTTTACCGCGAGATTCCGTCGTTTAGTGATTTCTCGGATCTCACTGCAAGAAATTATTTTCGGTCAGTGCCTAATGATTGGTGGGTAGTTATTGCCGATATTAGAGGTTCGACAAGCGCCATCAGGTCCGGTCGCTATAAAGAAGTAAACATGATTGGCGCGGCATGTATCACTTGCATTGTAAACAAACTGGGGACTTATGATTTTCCCTTCGTCTTTGGCGGAGACGGAGCCACTGTTTTGCTGCCATCCTTTGAATTGTCACAAGTAAAGAAAGAATTGCAGCTGCTTCAAGGGCTATCGATGGGCGCATTTGGGCTTGAGCTCCGAGTGGGAGTGGTGAAATTGAAAGATCTCTATGATAGGGGTGCAGAGCTTTTCATTGGGAAATACCAGCTGAGTCCAGGGAATTTCTTGGCGCAATTTAAGGGATCTGCACTCACTCTAGCTGAGGAAATGATAAAGAAAAACCTTGGTGGGGAGCTTCTTTCACCCGTGGAAGAAACAACACCTAATTTAGATGGACTCTCTTGCCGTATTAGCCCGCTCAAATCCAAGAACGGAACGGTGCTAACTTTACTGGTACGTCCACAAAATCAAAATATGGATCACTCTAGTGAAGTTATTGATGGTGTTTTGAAAAAACTTTATCAGACTTTGAATCAGAATTTTCTATCGGCAGCTCCGGTTGACCTAGAGAGATTAAAATGGGCTCTGGTGCCAAAGACACTTTCAGCGGAGCTCAAGTTTTCACAAATTTTTTCATTGAAAAAAATGGCCCGACGGATTTTAGAAATTATTGTAGTTAATTTGGCTCTTCGCTTTAATTTTAATATTGGAAATTTTAGTCCACAGAAATATAAAGCTGAGCTGGTTATCAACAGCGATTTTAAAAAATTTGACGAAACTCTGCGAATGGTTCTCGATTGTTCAAGCGAACAAGTTAAATCTATTAAGCATCTTTTAAATGATTTATATAAAAGTAGCCTTATTTTTTATGGCACTCACGAGTCTTCAGAGTCTTTACTCACTTGCATTGTTCAGTCGGCAACCGCTGGCCGACATTTACATTTTGTCGACGGCGCTGGTGGGGGTTATGCCATGGCAGCCCTCGAACTAAAGATGCAAATCCAAAAAGCGTATCAAAATAAAACGGTCTGATATCTGAATAAATAAAATTAAATTTACACTCTTTAGCTAGACCTATGGCTAGTCGAAAAGTAAAAATGCTTCGTCAGGTTTTAGCTGTAGCCCCACTCATTGTCATCATTTTTCAAAATTGCGCTGAACATTTTAGCCCGCGGAGGGAAATCGCCTCTACGTCCATTATAAGCGGTGCTTTCGCCGAAAAAGAAATCATTATTCGCCTGAAAAACCAAGGGGCTCGTGATGAACTTCTGAATTGGTCGGTCTCTCATGGGATGACCCATGAGCATGAGTGGCCCGACATTCATACCCATCATTTTTCCTGGACAGAAAATGCCAGTGTCGACGAGATGTTGTCTGAAGTCTATTCTCTGATGCCAAGTGACGTCTCTTACGCCGAACCAAATTACTCTTTTAAAAAATTAGATATCGGAGATGATCTACAAATTTTAGCTTCTGGGACGGTGACTGCAAATGCGTCGTCGGTACAAACCACTGCGCCTATTCAGTTTAAAGAAACTTGGCCAACTCTGGCGGTAAATGGCACAAGACCGATAGTTGCTGTCATCGACAGCGGAATTGATCTTTCGCACAGCGTGTTTGTGAACTCCAACGCCCTTTGGAGAAACACTCAAGAAGTCCCTAACAATGGAATAGACGATGACAGCAATGGATTTGTTGACGACATAAATGGTTGGGATTTTGCAAATAATGATAATAACCCGAGCGACGATCAAGGGCACGGAACGCACGTAGCAGGAATTGTTTTAGGAACAGGTCAAAATATTTTTGGTACTACCCAAGTGCCTGCTAAAATTCAAATTATGGCTTTAAAATTCTTAACGGCCGCGGGAGATGGAAAGACTTCTGACGCGATTCAGGCCGTTTACTACGCAGTAAAAAATGGCGCCAAAGTAATTAATAATTCTTGGGGTGGAGCGGGATACAGCCGTACACTCATCGATGCAATCGCCTATGCGTATTCCAATAAAGTTTTATTTGTTGCGGCAGCGGGAAATGATGGAAGGAATATTGATGGAACGCCTATGTATCCGGCCTCCTACATGGTTCCTAATGTTTTGCCGGTGGCAGCAACAAATAGTACTGACCAGCTTACCTCATTTTCAAATTTTGGAGCTTTGACGGTGCAAATTGCTGCTCCTGGAGCAAGTATTCTTTCCACCTACCCAAATAACCAATTTGCGACTCTTTCGGGAACAAGTATGGCCACGCCATTTGTGGCGGGCACGGCGGCGTTGATGGCTTACGAGCGTCCTCAAATGACAAGTTATCAGATAAGAACTATTTTAACTTCGCAAGTTGATCAAATTAACGGATTAACGAATTTTGTTTGGGGTAAGGGCAGATTAAATGTGTTGAAAGCAACGACTTTCGCTAAGAGCGCAATACTAGATACCGATCAACCAAGTTACAGTCTTGCATCTCAGTCCAAGGAGAGTTCGCCGAGTGGTTGTGGAATGGTAATTTCAAGTGGGCCGAAACCGCCCGACGGGAATTCGTGGGCGGCGGTTTTAATTCTTTTATTTCCGGTGATCGTAGCTATCATTTCACGAAACGCTCCAATAACGTTGAGAGTGGATGCATAGCATAGATATGGCTTTAATCCGCGAGCTTTGGGTGAGCAAAATGCAACCGGCGATCGCAACCATAACCGACAAGCGCTTTGTGAGTTTTTATTTCTCCTAGGCGTTGCCACTGACTTGCATTTCTGTCGCCGGTGACTTCAGAGACTTCAATATTGAAGATAATTTCGTCGTTATCGGTAGCGGCTTGTAAAACTTCATTTCTAAAATCTTTTTGATTATTTTTCTTGATATTTGAATTTGGAGAAATTCGAATCCATCGAGGGGACCTAAAGTTTTGGTTTTCACCAAGCTTAGCAATCGTGGAGACAGGTCTAAATGAAGGATCTTGATCCGCTTTCTTAAATGTTTGAGCGATTTTAAATCCCAAAGCTAGTAACGACAAATCAAATCCGGAATCAGGTTGATTTGTTACTCGTGTATCGAAGAATCTTCTGGTACTAGTCCCCAATAAGACGTCGGCCGTAAAGAAGTTAGCGGTCTTTACCTTTTCGTTGGGGTTTAGGGTCGGAAAAATCTTACCGGCAAAACCAAATCCGCGATTCTCGTCATTTAAGACTCTATCCATTGTTACTGAGATGCGGCCGATGAAAAGGCCGCGCGCCTCGGTAGCAAAATATCCCGTGTAAGGAGATGGATCAGTGATTTTCCATTCGCCAGTAACGCAGACGCCGTTAGGATGTACTTTTTTTGGCAAATAATCGTAGTAGTCGTATTTTTGTTCGGTAGTTCTCTTTGCATCTTTAATCAGGTCAGCTCCTGGGCCAAAAACAGTCTGACTGTTGACGGGGTAAACGGGGAGATTTCCGCTTTTATAAACCGCAAGTTCGCTTTTCTCCTTTTCGCTTTTAACGACATTCTGATCGTTTCCTAAAATACTTAAAACTTCGTTAAAACTAGAACCTTCGTACGTATCTGCGGCTTGTACGCTCAACAGACCCACTAATAAAACCAATACCAATGACATAAATACCTCCGGATGTAGACTAATATCTGGTAACAGTTGAGGTTTCTACCTCATTCTGCTATGGTACCTTATATAGGTACTATTTAACAAAATTTAGAGTAGCAAATGGATACTATTAATTTTGAAGAAATTTCACAATTGGTCAAACAAAAAATGAAATCTCAAGGACTGACCTATCGCGAACTCGCTGGCCGGTTACAGATGTCAGAGTCGGGAGTCAAAAAAATCTTTGCGGCCAAAGATATCTCGGTTTTACGTTTGAACAGCATTTGTCAAGCTATTGGTATCCGCTTTTCTGATCTTATTCATTCTATCGAAAGTCGAGATGTCGTTGAGGTAAGTTTTACGCAAGAACAGGAAAACTTTTTCGTAAAAAATATGGAGTACTTTTATTTTTATTGGAAACTCGTGTACGAACGTAAGGCTGTAGAGGAAATAGCTGAGGAATTTTCTTTGAGTCTAAAGACCATAAATGGATATCTTAAGAAACTAAACTCTCTGGGTTTGGTTCGATTTACGTCGACTGGAGTGCTTCGCATTCCACCAGTGCAAAGTGTGTATTGGGTAGGAAAGGGGCCTCTGGTAGAGAAAATTTATCAAAACTTTTCCCAGCAAATGATGGTGGAGTTAGCCCATCCTAATCTCTCAAGTGATGAATCGTTTATACTTCGCTACTATAAGGTAAGACCGTCTACCTTTAACGATTTAAAGGCGGCGCTTAAAAAACTTGAAGAAGAATTTTTAGCGCGTACGGTTCGCGAAATGCGTATGAACTCGCGAGGTCTTAAAGACGTCCGCTGGATTTCGGCGCTAGATACAAAAAGTTTTGTGCGAAAATTAACGGGTGACTAGTTTTGACGGTTCCTTGCGAAGAGTTTCGAGTAGGGTTTTTATAGCGGGCGAGGCTCATCTCTCGGGGTATTAATTTTTAATTCCCACCAGCCTACGTCGCGCCACGCTTTGAGTTTATATCCAATTTTTGGATAAGTCCCTACATGTGTAAAGCCAAAAGACTCATGAAGTTTTATACTGGCCTCATTTGGCAAAGTAATGCCGGCATATAAGTTTACAAGTCCAATTTCTTTTAACTGCAAAAATAGTTTTTTATATAAGGCTGAGGCAAGTCCCTGACGTTGATAGCCTTCTCTCACATATACCGAAGTTTCACAGCACCATTGGTATGCAGTACGGTCGCGGTGGCGACAGGCATACGCGTATGCCAAAATTTTATTTTCACTTTCAAATACAAACCAGCCATATTTAGAGTTCGTGGCAATTCTTTCCTTAATTTCTGCTAAACTCGGAATTTCAGTTTCAAAGGTAATTGCGGTTTTTTCGACGTAAGGTGCGTATATATCCCGAATTTGTTTGGCGTCTTCGGAATGAGCAATTCGAATATGTTCCACGTAAGGTAGTCTAAATGGTCATCTGATTTTATTCAAGGACTTCAATATTCATTCACTCAAAAGGGGGTGGGCTTTATCAGCGACTTTCTGCTCAGGTTGGTAATGTCTCGAAATGGAGCCTAAAAATGATACGGTTTCTGCTCGCCAGGCAAACCTTAAACATGTAGAGCTAAAATCTTTTTACGAAATGCCGAACAGAAGCCATGAAGTGCCTTTTTTGTCTGTTTTTGTTTCTCCCTACTTTTTCAGGGGCAAAAGACTTTAACCTTATAGCGGACTCCTTTGAGCTGGGTTCATGGAATGAGAAAAGCCTTACAGTCAGTCGGGGCGTGCAAGGAATCAAAAAACTCGATGATTGGTTTTCTAGGCTCGATGACAGCGAGCGGGCAAAATACAAAAGTGAATATACCATAAATCGCAATCGTCTATATTTGGTAACTCAGACGAAGTTACTATAAAGTCCGGGAAAATGACTTTGAGTGAAAAAATTTACACAAATTATACAAATTTCGCAGATGGATCGAGTTCTCTTTCGCAAACCTATTCAAAGTCAGGTAATAGGGGCTTCAGTTTAAGAGATATGAGTCAATTTCGAAGGATAACACCTAGTAGCCTAGTCTCTCTCGGTGAAATTGAAAGACTAAGGGCACTTTTAATAGACCTTTCTAAAGCCGTGGGTTCGAGTGCGGCCAAACCAAGTTGCGAAGAAAATATTAAGGCAAGTTCTTCACCCCGGAAAGAAAAATTGCTTGCCGATCTCGGAATAAAAAAATGGCGGCCTACATCGACAACGAGAGATCTCTCGTCGTACTTTGGCGCGCCTAAAACGCAGTGGCGTGAAAATGATCCCGGTAAAAAGTGCGTGGGTTATGCCATTTCAAGTGACGTTGAGGTTGAGCTAAATAGAAATAAGTGGACGTCAGTGGGTAATACTACTGTGTCAGGAGATCTTACCTACGCCGTTGCCAAAGAAGCACAAGGTCAGGGAGAGAACACAGGAAACGAATATTGCGATCCCAGCACCTATATTGATGATGATGATGGGTTATTGTTTCCAGAAACATTTGAAGCGCTAAAGAGTAAACCCATTTGTGTTGGTGATAAAAAGTTTAACCTTACAGACTTTAAATTTGTGGAATTAGAAGAGGGTGAGACTCAGCCCTTTGACTATGATTTTTTTCGTACCCTTATTGATAATAAGATGCCCCCTGTTATTTCATTAGACAGTGACTCTCGTACAGAAAGTGGAGAGTGGATTACTATTACCAAAAAAGGAAAATACCGCCATGCACTCAATGTCGTTGGGTACGGGGAGGGTATTCATCCAGAAACCCTATGCAAGGTTCACTATTTTGTTGTCCGCGATAGTCTTGGTAAAAAATTAATTCACTATAAAATTCGTGCTGACAATCTCTTGGCGCATTTAGACGGAGTTTATAAAACCACGGGAGTGAAAGAGTTCACCGCTGGGACTTCTAAATCTAAACCGGTGAGCCCAGCGACACGGTAAAAAAAGAACCTGAACCTTTTTTTTAACGCCGATGGGTGTAGCGGTTTGCCCAGAGGCGTGCTTTTGGTAAAAGAGCGAACAAGAGTGGAAGCAAAAGATTTCTCGGGATAAAGCGACGTAGATAATAGAAGATGTTTGCATCGGGAGTTGCCGGCACCCAAAGCGGCGGGTCTTGAAGTTGAATCACTTTTAGTACTTTTTTTGCGACTTGCTCTGGAGTTGTTCGGCTAAGTCCCATAAGCCGTTCAATGAACGGGGTCATATGTTCATAGTAATCCGAGTAAAGTTCTTCCGAAAGAGTTGGATCTGATTTCCTCGTATAATGTACGCGTGTAAAAGATTTGGAATTCACAAACCCGGGTTGCACGAGTGTCACATTTATTCCTAAAGGTTTTACCTCATACCACAGAGCTTCGCTCAAACCCTCCAGCGCATGTTTTGAGGCGCTGTAGGAGGCCATTGTTGGCATCGCCAGCATGCCGCTAACTGATGAAACGTTAATAATTTTTCCGCGGCCGGTTTCTCGCATGTGTGGGAGTACGGCCCGAATGAGTGCTGTCGGCCCGAAATAGTTGGTGTGAAATTGATGGAGCTCATCTTCCACTGTCATGTGTTCAATGACGGCGCGGTAACTAATTCCAGCGTTATTTACTAAAATATCAACGCCTCTCCATTTTTGGCGAATTTCTCCCACAAGGATCAAACGACTTGCAGGGTCGGTCACATCAAGTGGGCGAATCCAGAGGTCTTCATTTTCTTCGAATTTTGCATAGAGAGTTTCAAGAGACGTTTCGCGGGCCGTAACCACTAGGCGATAGTTTTTTTGCGAAGCTAGTAGCTCCGCGATAGCTAAACCGATACCGGAGCTGCAACCGGTCACCAAAATTACAGGTTTATACCTTGTCGTTTGCGAACGTTTAAAGAGGTAGAGAAAGTTTAAGAGCCCGCGCATCACTTAATTATAACTAGAAAGTGCGGGTTTTCTCATCTTAGACTGGTGTTTTTCTCAGTTTGAGACGATTTATAGCTTAAACAGTTATAACTTAAATAGATCCGTCGCAAATACCACTATTTCTTCTTCGGAAGACTTACGTACGACCTTGGCAAAATCATCGATCTGTTTCAAAAATTGATTTCGCAAGACTTCATAGTCTTTTTTGCTAAGAGTGTACAAGGCTGAGTAATGAAGCCCATCTGATGAGGAGTTTTGGGAATCTAGTATTGCCTTGTGGCGCCAGTGGGAATGATGCATAGAAATCATGTATGAATTTTTTGGTAGGTGAATTTCAAGGTGGCTCGTTTTCCACTGTCCATTTTCTTCATGAATAATTCCTAGTTCTTTGAGTTTAATGAGATGTTCACTTACAGTGGCCAGGGGTAAATTGAGGCGTTCAGCCATAGCTTTTGCGGTCTGGTACTTAGGTATGGTCACTAAAAAATGTAAGGCCGCCCAAATCCAAGAAGAATAATAAATGCTTTGCGTTTCTATATTATCAATAGTTTTTGACTTCATGCGCTTGGTGATATCGGCGTGCTGCGTGCGGATTTCATTTTTTCTCTCAATAAGATAGAGGGAACTTTAGAGAAAATATAGAAGGAATCTTAACCGAAAAGAAGAGAATATCAACGTTAGACCGTTTGACGCGTGCTCAAGATTATTTTAGCAGAAATATGGGTGTATTAGCGAGTGCCCGAATCCCCGATAGAATTGAGCAACTGTTTCGAAGCCGCGTTGGAGATGAGTTCGTCTCTAACTATAAGTCGAAATCCAGGTTTGAGTTTTTATTGCCGCAGAGTAAATTCGTAAGCGATTCCCTGGCTCTCTTGTATGGGTGTACAAACAAATTCAGAAAAGCAATGGAAGATTTGCGACCCAGTCGGATGGGCGAGGTCTTTTACCGAGCGGGCTTAGAAGTTTACTACAATGAATATAAATTTCAAATCGCCTGGAATAAGAATACCGATCTTAAAAAGGTTAATCAAATGTACGTTGGTACAGAAAAAAAATCTGATGGCGAACCTGTAAATAAATTGGGAGCCGGAGCACCTCTTTACCAGTACGCCGAGGTCGGATGGCTTTGGAATAAGAAAAAGTACCATCACATTTTAAAAAAAGAAAACGACGAATGTATTTTTGAAACATCGATTGAAGAAAATGCAGGGGTCAGAAGAAGTGACTGGAACCCCTTACATTGTAATGCTTTAGATATCGCGAATAAAGTGATGAATGCCATCGGCGGGCAGTGTACTTATGCTGAGACGACTATTGATAACCACCTAGTAGTCCTCGGAGAAGATTGTACATGTTATTCAAAAAGAGAGACTCCCGATGGCTTTCAGCACATCTCTGAAGATTATAGCCTTTGCGCAAAATCGCATTTCTTTGGACCCACACAGAAAAAAGTTGAAGAGGTAATTTCGGCTTTTGGGTCACTCTGAAATTTTTATCGTTAATGACAAAAGTCGGCGTCCACTCAAACGCGAAATCGGTATTAAATCTCATATATAATTCTTTCTCATAGGACTGATTGGCATTGATAGTGCTTATGTGAAGTTCATGACAAAAATGCGATTCTTTCAGGCCGTCATCGAAGCCGATCCCTTAGAAATTAAATCCCTCTTGGTTGAACCAGTCGATACAAATATTGGCCTTTACGGTAGTGTCCTTGAGTTCTATCGTTTGGGTAAGATCGAGGCTCTACAAGACCTCATCACGAAAATCAGTGATCCTTTAGTTTTGACGTTAGCGGAGTTGCACCTACAAATTCGGATGCGTCAAATTTCAGAAATGCGAACTTCAGTACTAGAGAGAAATTTGAATACTTTTGATGAAATGTGGCATGGCGAGGTTTATTTTGTGTTAGCCATGGCGGCAGAGGGGTTAAATGATCAACGACGGGCTCAAGTTTTGTTTCTAAAAGCTTACAGAGCCTTCGAGGCGGTTGGTTTTCCTAAGAAAGCAGTCAGGGCCCTATTAAACGCAACTACCTGTGAAAGCCGAATTTACCCTGAAGGTAAGTTTATTCCAGATTATCAATTTATTTTACAGAAATCTCTTGAGGCCAACGAAAATGGCGTCGCCGCAATTGCGCTTACTAATATCTCTTGCGAATATCAGAGACTTGGCGCTCTCAATGTAGCTTCTATCAATGTTTCGGCAGCAAAAACTAGAGAGGCCCGTTGGCCTTGGTTTTTTAAGTGAGATTTTCATGGTTACCTACAAAATATTTCCCGTTAGGATAATTTATACTATCTTTCACGACTATCGCGAGAAACAAAACGATCATACTGCTGCAAAAGTTCGTCAGAAGCGTTTCTGGAATTCATATGGCGTATATGACCTTTTTCGTTAGGGCGTGCTTGAGTGAGAGCTTCGATCATTCGTTCACGTCCATATTCTATTTGTGTGAGAACTTTGTTGTAAAACTTCTCATAAGTGTCAGGGATCTGTGTTCTGACTTTTGCCGCCGAGTAGATGGGATCAAATCCCGCTTGTGAAATTAAGTCTTTGCGATCCGTGGCATCAACCCAGTAGGTTGCTTCCTGGTCATGGATACTACGAATTCGATCATTGATGTCATAATGATAAACTGCCTGAGTGGCTTTCATTTCGGTGAGCGGTTCGAATCCCTCACCGAAACTTGCAATCGTTTCGTCAGCTAATTCCTTTGCAACCTCGATGGGATTTAGGTCAACGGTGCCACCCATATAGTAGTTCCCGTTAATTTGAATTGGTTCCATATAGTATGTTCCGGTAATCGCAGCACGAGCGGCTTCAGCAAGAGTCGCTGTTGTATTGACTTCCGTGTTGAGGTCAATAGCACTATCACCGGTCGCTTTTTCGATAGGGGACTCAAAACCTTTAAGGTGGGAGCCGGTTATAGGGTCGGTAAAAAAAGTTTCTGAGAAAAGTTTTCGATTCCGTCTTTTTTTGCCAGCATCTTTTTTGTTAAAAAGAATGCGACCGGCGACAATGACCACCGCCTTTTGCGTGCGCGTAATAGGAATTTCAAGAGCTGGATGCCCAAGGCGCGTGGGGACGTGAAGAACCGTGTCAGCAAATACATTGGCTATAGAATTGGTTAACCATTTTTGATAGAAGTCGTAAAGCCGGGTGAGGTTGTGAGCAAGGTTAGTGTAGTCGGGATTTACCTGCGCTTGCCTGAGTAATTGATAAAGAGACTCCGACTTCGTGAACGCGATGGCGTCGTCTAAATTTGGAAACGCCTGAGCAATCGCGGTTGCCAAGGAGCCGCCACAAGTTCCAATTATTAGGTCGGGCTCTTTATTGAGGAAACGAGCGCCATCCAACATTCCAATGAACTGAGCGAACTGCATGCCACCGCCAGATAATATCACTGCCCGTTGGTAGGGTTTGGAAGCGCTTTGAGCTTCGCGAAAAGAAAATATCAAAATAAAAAAACACGTAAAATAAAATAGATAATTTTTCATAGTGAACTCAGGCTAAAGAGTGCGGGCTAGTTGGTCAAAGCGACCAGGACGATTTTGTGACGTTTGTAAGATAGAGATTTCTTTTCAGCCTTGATGTAGGCCCAGATCTTACCAGTACCGCCCACCTAAGATATCTAAACCAATCAGTTAATGAGCTTTTTTACCGATAAAAAGCTGTGCGTTTTTCTATTATTTTTATCTTCTTACTAAAGGCCATGAGCGTATCGGCGAATGATGTTGATTCGTTAATGAACGCATTTGATGCAGTTCCATTTGAATCTAAGCGCGAAGGGTTTCTTCGAGAACTTGGCGAAGACGTTCATAAGTTTATCACCGACAAGCGCAACAAAAAAATTTTGGAAACCGCTAAGGGTAGAGAGCTATTAATACGCCAGAAAAAATTGGCACATTATTTTGTTATCAAAAAGAAGTTAGAAAGTTGCGGTGGAACAGGTTCGGATCGACAACTCAGTGATAGGGTAATCGAAGCGGCAGGAAATTCTGAAATCCTTAGTATTGATTGTGCTAATCCCTTTCAAGAGTTTACTAGCCTGCAGGGTTATATCGGTAGTTTCAGGCAGCAGTTCGATCTGCAAACGAAAAGTCAGCTACAAACAAACGTTTTTGAGCAGGCTCTAAAAAATTCGGCGTCGACTTATCTTAATTTTAAACTACAATATGGAGATTGGACGCAGAAGCCAAACCCTAAAATTGTCCTCGATCTTTGTAAAGATGCTTCTGGTAAAAGTGTGTGCGATCCTAAGACCAAAGGGTTCCTTTTAGCTCATGCTGACAACTATATTCGCAATTTTGATCCCGCCAATAAACAAACGACAGGTCAAGCAGCTTCAACTATCAACGGAAAAATTGCGGAACTCAATTTGGCACTTGAAGGAGTTGCTGTTCCCAGAGACCAGGGATGGTTTAGCCGGTGGGTTTGGAGTTCGCCAGAAATTACCGAATCAAGTCGCGAAAGCTTTCATAAAACCTATGTCTCTAAATATTTGACTGTGGCTTCAAGTGGTTCAGGTGTTTTAATGCTCACGGACTCCATGAAAAGTAAGATCGGTGGCTTGCGTGAAATTTCCGACGACATTAAAGAGGAGCGACATTTTGGAGACCATGGCGGTAAGACAAAGAGGTTTACTTTCTCTCCTCATCAGAGAGTAGATACTGATGATGTATCCCGAGCGATTAAAGAAGCTGAGGAAATCATAAAAAAACAAGTTAGCAATTTGACGGAAATGGAAAACACTCACCAGCGGCAACTCAGAGGAGACAACATATTGCCGTGGGTGAATTTGCATACGCTAAGAAATAAGGATTTGAAGAGGCTCTTGCGTGTTAACCCACAGACATTTGGACAAGTTCTAATTTCGAATCCTGAATATGCGTCGATCGTTTGTAGTATGATTGACATTATATCTGAAAGTGATGAATCAGATGCGAAATGGCGTACGGCCTATCTTTGGGGGGGATTTGTTGTTGGTGGTGTTCTGATGGTCGCTGGTGGACTAGCAGGAGGATTGGTGCTTGCCAATGTGGCGACCGCGGCAACGACAGTGTCAGCCTTGTCCACGGTTGGCATGGTTTCTTCAGTAGCGGGAATCGGTGTTGGACTGGCCGATGGCGGTTTAAATTTGGCGCGAGCCCAAGAAGCGCGTATCTTGCAAGCGGAACTTGAAATGGCAGTGATTACGGGGAATTCCGATAAAAAAGGAATTCAAGAAGCACGTCGAGCTCTTACGGAGTTTAATGAAGCGAAGCTGCATGCGATTTTAAGTCTTGGTTTAACTCCTTTGGATGTTGCAGCTCTCTACGGCGCGGTGAAAGCGGGACAGATGGGAATAAAAATCGCCCAAGCCGGAAGCAGCGCCGATCATGTAAAAGCAGTGGAGAGTGTCGCAAAAGTTTTGAAGAGTTTTTCTGAAGACCCAAGACTCGTAAGTAACTTTAGGCACGCAAAAGAAATCGAGGGCGAAGGTGCTAGCAGATTTGTAGGCTATCTCGGGCAGGCTTCTGAGAAAACCGTCGATGAACTCATGAAACGGGCGAAGTCAATGACCCCAGAGCAATTTCAAAAGATGGTTAAAGATGGTTTAGAAGGAATAAGGACAAACAAATGTGGCAAATGAGTAGATGTAAAATCATTGTTCACTTTTTCACTATAGTTTTTTCGCTTCCCTCACTGGCGAAAGTTATTTATGTCAGCGATCTCGATGGGCGTAACGACGGTATTATGGCGCAGATCGAAGCAGGAAATTTGAGAATGACTCGCGATGGCCACCTTGATTTTGTCGATTCTAAAGATTCGTTCGTTTTTGGTGGAAATGTTACTGGCCGGGGCACCAAGTCCGTGCGTATGCGAGAATTGCTTATGGAATTTAAAGATCGGTATGCGGGTAAAGTTAAACTTGTAGTTGGCAAAGAAGATTTAAGGCGACTTTCAATTTTGGGTGACTTGAAGAGTTGGCAAAACTTAACAAATTCCGACTATGCGAGTTGGTTGCAAAAAAAAGTAAAGTCTCAAGGTATTGACCTTCCTAAAAAATCTAATGAGCTGTGGAAGAAACTTCAAGGGCAGAACAGTCGAGGTCGCCAATTGGAGTATTGGGCTGAAAAACAAAAATCTCCCGACATTCTTGAAAATCATCGTCGTGAGCTTGAGGAGATTAGAAGAAAGCCTGTATCTATGGAAGTCGCCGTTGAGGACTTCATCCGTGGTACTCAGCCTGGTGGAGAATATTTTCAGTTTTTGGAAAGATCTCAGATCGTGGCCATTGATGAAAACGCCATTTTTATTCGTGGGGGAGTGAGAGAGAAAAACATGGGATCTATTCCTGAGTCAAAATCCCAATATTCAAACGCGCGCGATTGGGCGCCAAAATTAAATGAGTGGTATCATAAAAAATTAAAGGGAATGCGCGATGGAAATCTAAAAGGGGAACCCAGTCGTCATCTTGTCCAGTACGGTGACTCCCTATCTATTGCCCCGCCGTCAACAGAAGTTTCTAGCTATTTAAGTCTGTCTGGTATTCAAACCGAAGTTATTGGTCAACATGATAATCAAACGACAGTTTTACGCAATAAATCTTTAAGATTCGCTGGCGGTGGCGATAAAAAGGCTATAACGGTAAGGAATGGTGAGATAAATATCGCTACGACTACAGCTTCGGGAAAGCCCATCGAGTACAAGGTGAGCCCAAGGTCCAGCGAAGTCGTTGGAAAAGTTGCCAACGGGTATGTTATCGAAGGGCAGGATAGTAGTGGAAATTATATTTTAGAAAAACGCTTGGGCGGTCTAGTCATTGATAAAAGGGAAGTTACACCAACGGTCCTTCAACAACAATATAGAATTCAGTCCATGTCAGCGCCGAATGGAGAAGGTGCACTTACTTTCATTAACAAAGTTCCCGTACTTGGTATTGAGGATCTTGGGGGTGGGCGTTTCGGAAAAAAAGCACCTCTTATCATTAGCGCTAGTTCCCTAGACACTAAAAATGAGGAATCTGTTAAAAATTCGCTTAGGAAGCTTGCTGATTCCCTTGATCCCGCGAAAGTGATAATTGTGACGGATAGTACCAGTCGAGGGATAGCGCAGATTGCACACGAAGTGTTTCAAAAAAAAGGTTTTGATGTCGTTGGTTTTGCTAAAGAAACCTCGGCCGACAAAATCAATCGTAATTTAAATGGTGTTGTATTGATCGGCCAAGAAAATCCACAGAAGCTGGGACTCACCTACGCAAGAGCGCAAAGAGGATCTGTCATTTCGATTGGTAGCGACGGGAGCGTAAAACAGGATATTGAAAAAACACATCCCGAATGGCTCAAAAGTGAAGTGCAAAATGAAAGGCTAAATGCGGCGATTCGTAACGGAAAAATCAAAGGCAAAGTGGTGGGGTACTCTGAGCTACTTGAGCAATCAGCGGGAAGTAAAGTCACCGTTATCGGCGGATTTTCCGAGGTCGACTATCAAAATCCAGCTGCTGTCAAAAGTTATATCAAAGAGTTGATGCGGGCTAATGGAGATAACGCGATGTACGTTTTGGAAGGTACTTCTAAAGGTATTGGAGAGGCTCATCAATGGATTCCCCAAATTGCCAAAGAACTTGGTTATAAACATATTAAAACTGCAGGAATCTATTCAGGAAATATCGCGGAATCTGGACCCGTTAAACAAGATTTTATCGTCTTGAATTCTCAAGGAAAAGAAAACGCTATGCCTGCGAATATCGCGGAAGCTAGCGGTGGTAAAATGATATTCTTCGGTGGCGATTCGTCGGCGACTTCACAGATTGCCACTGCAGTGTTAATGGGAGTTCCTGTCACAGTTGTTAATGACCGAAAAATCGCTCCCAACGAATCTGATGTCAAAAAAGTTTTGGCTGAAAATCCAGGTACCGTTATTGATGGCACAAAAAAATTTGCACGTGGTTCTTTTGAAGCTTTGAAGGAAACAACGACTCCCTCCGGGTTAGCTGCGGTCGTCAAAGAAATCCAAGTGGCGTCTAGAGGTGCGGAAGCAAAGGAAACCTATCGTGAAAATAATGGTTTGGGCGCTCCCCATGCCCCTGTTCTGCCAGCCATTAGCCAACGGGAAACTCTCGTAACCAGCACAGTGCCAGCACCCGCGCCAACGGCAAACTCAACTTTTGACGGTAAACCGATAGTTCATGAAGGAGAAGTGAAGAAAATTAACAACTACAGTGATAAGGACGGAGTGCACGTTTTTAGTCCCGAATCCAAATCGGGTGAGACAAGTATAAAAGGCTCCACAAAAACGCCAGTCAACGAAATCTCTGGGTCATCGACCGTACAAAAAAGTTCACCTGATTTTGTTGTTGATAAAGCTCCAACGGTAGCTAAACCTAGTTCGGTGGTACCTTCAGTCGGATCTACAGTCTCAGAAAAAATTGATCAAAGCCGCGTAGAGCCAAAAATTGGAACGACAAATCAGGTGAAAGACGATTTTGCAAAAAGAGGAAAGGACGTGGTTTCCTTCGTGGGCACCGTGAACTCCGAGCAGGCCCGCGACATATTCGGACGGTATGATCCCAAGAAAACTATTATTAACGCTGGTCCGTACTCCGATGATCTTTTGCGAGAAGCAAGGCGCATGGGGTTTGAAACTACGCAAGTGATTTCTTCTCAAAATAAAGGAAAGAAAATAATATCGCCTTATGCAGATAGTGCTTATGTAGTCAGGGATGGCGGCGGAAAATCTAAAAAAACGCAGCAACTGACAACAACCTCACACACGATTGTTGCCGTAAGTAAAGAAATCGTCGCCGCGAACGAAAAGCAGACAGACGTGTTGAAGGTTGCGCGCCAGGGCGAAAAAGTAGTAACAGTTTTAAGTCGCCCCAAAACTACCGAAATCCCTAAGGCGCAAAATATTGTTGATCTCAAGGCCTATCAAATACCACAGAGCTATCCAACCGTCGTTGACCCTGGATGTGTTGATAGCGTCATGAAAGCGCTCATAAGGTAAAGAGAAGTCGTTCGGTCGGAGAAAGTGTATTTTTATTTTTCGCTATCGCTAAAACCCTATATTTGTAGTTGAAATCTTTTACAGCTACTTTTCTAAATGACTTTCTGGGAATGAGGTCAGGGACTAGGCATGTGCCGCCGATCGCCTCTGCAGTCTTTCGGCAAATCGACCAACTCTCAATTTTAAGCTTTGGCACGTTAAACGAAATGGATCTAAACCCCATGACGACTTCGGGCCGCATTTCGGTGGTTAGTATTGGGTATTCTAGTTTTCCTGACTTTGACTGAAACTCGAACTCTCCATCTTTTATAACTGACGAATCAAAACCGATTGTCTGCTCGTCATCGATGAGCAGTCCTAATGAAGACTCACCGTCTTCGACGAGTTGCCTGACCTTTGTCGTCGGTCCGATGCGAATATCGATTTTAGGTTGATTTCGTATTTTCAATTTATTTAAGAAGGGTAACACGATGTACTCCGCTAAAGTTGCCGAACAAGCTAAACTGAAATTTCCATTGATATCAGAACTTCCTTCAAAGGACCTCGTGAGTAGTTGAATAGCTTCTTGCGATTTCAAAAAGAAATCCTGCCCCTCTTTTGTTAAGGAGATATGTTTTTTTTTATGATTTAAAAGATTATACCCGAGCTGTTCTTCAAGACGACGAATAGCCTGGCTAATGGCCGGCCTAGAAACATGATTCTCCAGGGCGGCGCGAGTTAAACTTTTGTTATTAATAGAATCTACAAAGTACTTAAGATAACTAAGGTTTAGGTCCGTCCATTTAATTTTCATAGTAACTAATTATTACTCATCTTTTAAATAAGAGTCACTTTCAAATAACTTAATTTTTAGTTATTAAAGGCAAATAAATAAAGGGGCAAATATGAAAAAAATACTTTTGGTTTCTATAGTAATGTTAAGCATGACGCGTTCGTCGTTGGGATCGACCTATCATCTGATTGGTGAGGATGATCTCAGAAGCCGTACAAGGGACGGGTATATTTTTGAACCAAGTCTAGAAACGGAGGGATTTACCCATGCTGCAAAACTAGATCAGGTGGTTGCTGCAGCTAATCGACACTATAAAAATGTAAATCGCACTTTGCTGCTAAAGATTGATGAAAGTAAACTAATTTATCCGTTGGTTTATGATTATGTTGAGAGGCATAAACAGTACTTTCCTCATATCTATGGACCGCTAAACTTATCAGCAATTGAGCAGATCTTTCTTATGCCACGAAACGCTGATGGAAACTTTAGATTGCCGGAAATTCCATGAGAGCGATGGTCATCAATGAATTCGGCTCTGAAAATGTATTGGTGTCGGCAGAAATTGCGACGCCCGAGCCCAAAAAAAACGAAGTTTTGGTTCGTAACTATGCTTGCGGTCTAAATCCTGTCGACTATAAAATTCGCGCGGGAGCTTTAAAAGATTTATTTGCGGTTAGATTTCCTAGGATTTTAGGTGGTGATATTTCGGGAGTTATAGAAGCGGTCGGTGCTAAAGTAAAAAAATTCAAAGCCGGAGATGAGGTCTTTTTCTCGAGTCCGCTAAATGCAAACGGTGGCTACGCTGAGTATTCTGTCGTGAGTGAAAATTTAGTTGCGATGAAACCTACCAATATCTCACATTTAGAAGCAGCGTCTTTACCGGTTGCTGGACTGACATCGATTCAGGCCCTGCGTGATTTTTCCTCTCTGAAATATGGAAGTAAAATTCTCATTCACGCTGGAGCTGGGGGAGTAGGTTCGTTTGCTATTCAATATGCTAAATATCTTGGCGCGAAGGTATTTACCACAGCAAGCCCAAAGAACTTTGACTATGTAAAGTCACTTGGTGCCGACGTCATCATAGACTACCAGAAAGAAAATTTCGTAGATGTGTGTGAGAATGCCGGTAGAATGGACGTTGTTTTAGAGTCCGTCGGTGAGGAGACTTATTTGAAAAGCGTTCAGGCAACCCGTGAGGGTGGTGTTATTCCAAGCATTGTTGATGCTCCAAATGATGAAGTGAGAATATTGTCTCAAAGGAAGGAGATTAAGACTGATTTTTTCCTGTTAACTTGTCGTGGTCGGGATTTAGAAGAGATTTCTAAGTTAATTAGTAGTAAAACAATTGTTCCTGGGCATATTGAACCTATTCAGTTTTACCAAATACCATGGGCCCACACACAACTGGAAAGAAAAGCGATGCGTGGCAAGTTTGTACTGGAAATCCAGGTTAATTGACTCGTAAATTTGTTGGCGTTCTAGGGCTTCCCGTTGGTGGAGTGGTTGACTGTGGATCTTGCATCAACCCCGCGTTTTGAATGTCGACTAGTGAATTTGTAAAGACGATGTTATCGACATAGCGGTGGTGGGATGGCACATCATAACTAGGTTGGGCAATTGTTCCATTTAAGAAAATCCGGTCACTAGTGGCGGAGTTAGAACCCATAGTGATATTTTGTTTATCGATGATAGTAGTACCATTGATATATAGTCGTACACGGCCCGTGGTTGCATTGGTGCTTGCAGTCACTGCAAGCACCACGGAGTACCATTTTTCATAATCTGCAAGAAATGGCGAACTCGCGTTGTAACCATTTGCGTTTTGGGGTTTGTGGTCAGGGTTGTTTGGTGTTTGGCAGCCGGCAAACGCTGTTGACGCGCACCAAGCATCGAATGTGAATTTGTGATCAGTAGCCATGTGGTTGCCGCTGGGCCAACCAGAACCTATTCCCCAGCGGAAATTGCAACCACCACAACCCATTTCCATAAGTTTATCAAAAGAATCCGCCATTCCAGAATCTTGCCAGACATCTCGGTTGCTAATACGGTCGAATCTGAAATGGGCGCCCAAATAGTAAGTAGTTCCTTCGACAGGAGTAAAAGAAGAATTTCCGAGAACAATTTCGACTCCCGCAGCATTTGTTGTGGCGTTAGTATTATTGGCAGGAGAACACCTCCCGGCGGCGCTATAGCCCGTACAAATAGTGGTCCAGCGTACATAGTTTGAGTTAGAGGTAACTGGAAACTCACATCTTACGCTTGGAAAAGGGTAGGTCGGGTCTCCAGATAAGAGATCCCATAACTTTCCTTGGACATATTCGGCGTCTTGTATTACGGAGTTACAAGCTTTGCTTTCAAAATTTGTTGAATAGTAAACCGTGGCATTTCCGTTGCAAACGACAAATAACATCCCAACGACGATAATTTGCCTTAAGCCCATATTTAATTTCTCCCAACCCCAAACATTATCTAAATTGTATCATGTCGCACATAGAAATAAATTTATTCTCATTTCGAGACGAGCTTTTTTCAGACCCTCATTTTGTTTCCAATCTTTTCTTGAACTTATAAATTGCAAAATCAAAGGGAGAGCCCCTATAATAGCGTTCCTAGTATGAAATTGACACATAAACTCTCAGATTACTTTGATCGATATGATCGCTCCAAAGGCGCCGCCTACTTTGAAGAAAAACGCGTCGAATTCAAGAGGCTTGAAGGGAGCGTCGCCCAGTTTATTGTGTCGGGCTCTTACGAGTACCGAGTGACGATTAAACCAGACGATGAAGGTGCTGAAATGACCTGTTCCTGTCCGTACTTTAAAGACGGAAATAATTGCAAACATTTGTGGGCAGCAGTTTTGGCGTCCGATGACCTAGAGATCTTCGAAAAAAAACCAATAACAAATCAAGTTCCTCTTTGGAAGAAGCAAATAGTTCGCGCCTATGATTTTTATAATTCAGAGGCGAGACGAATTCAATCCAGAAGATCTGACTTGGGAAAAGTCAAACATTACTCCTTTGCAATTAATCTCGAAACTGCACGCCACATGCATAAAATTCGCATTGATTTTTATTGTCGAGAAGAGTTGCAGAACGGAAAGTTGGGAGCGTTAAAGCCTACAAAAGTTACGCGCGAAAGTATTGCAACAGCAGCCGTAAAAGAAGATCGCGAGATATTAGCTTTGTTGTTGGGAAAGACCGAGCAAGATACTTATTTCTCCTATTCCTTGGTGAGAGAGTTTTCGCAGGTATCACTTCTTGCTGATTTCACGGCTGAGATTTTGAGTTTTATTTCTGATAAAGGTCGACTTTTTCTTTTGACGAACGACTTTAAAATTAACCGAGAACTTCAACCTTATAAATTTTCTAACGAAATCTACGAGATTTCTTCAACGCTTAAGAAAGCTAATGCTAAAGAGTACTTGTTATATCCAAAACTGGTGTCTTCATGTGAAGAACGAGAGCTTTCAGAAACTTTGGCGCACACGAGTGGCTTGATATTGTTTAAGGAAAAGGTCGTTCTGGCCCATTTGGGCCCCAACAACGCGTGGATAAATCTTTTTAGTCATAATCCCGGAGGTATTAAAATTCCGGAGAGTGAAGTCGATGACTTTATAGCGATGACTTTAGAACCAGTCGACGAAGTACTCCCTTCGATCGAGTTGCCTTCGGAACTTTGTTTTAAAGAACATGTGGTTCAGGACCCAAAAGTCGAGATCTCGATACGCAGCCTTTCAAGATCAAGTTTTTCATTGAGCGTAAAATTTAGATATGGCGATCATCTGGTATCGAGTGAGGGCAGGAAAATTATTTATGATTTCAAAAACAAAATTCAAATCCCCCGTCACCTCGAGTTTGAGGAAAGTGTATATCAAACACTTCTGGCAGCGGGAGCTGAAGAAGCTGCTGATTTAACAGTGAGCCAAAGTGGATTTTTAAATGTCGTAAACACTGCGATTGCTAAAAACTGGGAAGTTTTATTCCAGGAAAGGAAAGTCCGGGGGGGAGGCGGTTTTAACTTTGCCATCCGTCCTTCTGGTAGCGACTGGTTTGAGATCGATGCGCAATTTAATTTTGACCAAACACCGGTTCAATTACCTGTCTTAATAGCCAATCTTCGTTCTGGCGAAAGAATCATTAGGCTCGATGATGGCACTATTGGCGTAATACCTGAAGACTGGTTTAAAAAGTTTTCTGGCCTAAAACTAATTGACTTCCCCTTAAATGGTTCCATGAAATTAAACAAATTACAGGCTTTGTTTCTTTCTGAAACTATTGAACCTCTCTATTCCGTTGGTGGTCAAAAAAGGTTGGAAGCAATTGGCAGTTTTGTGTCGGATTTAGCTAAAGCAAAAAAGACTACTGACCCCAAGAGATTTAAGGGTAAGCTTCGAAGCTACCAAAAAGAGGGCCTCACCTGGTTAAAAAATTTGAATGAAAATAAGATTGGCGGAATTTTGGCCGACGATATGGGATTAGGAAAGACTGTCCAAGTTATCGCACTCTTTTGCAGCCTTGGGAAATTCGGTAAACCAAACCTGTTGGTCGTGCCAAAAAGCTTGATTCACAATTGGATCTCCGAATTTAATCGATTTGCTCCACAATTTAAAATTTTAAACTTTACTGGGAGTGATCGGACTAAGGATTTTCATACATTTTCTGATTGTGATGTCGTGATTACGACCTATCAAACCTTACGCGCGGATGTTGAGAAAGTTAGGGACATAAAGTTCTACTACCTTATTATGGACGAGGCTCATTATGTTAAAAATAGCGAATCCCAGGCACATTTCGCATTACGTTTGCTCAAAGCCCAACACGTGATTGCCCTAACTGGTACACCGGTAGAGAACTCTTTAAGTGATTTATTTTCACTTTTGGCACTTGTGACTCCAGGCCTTATTTCTGCTAATCAGGCAAATCGTTGGCTAACCGAAGCCGACAACGATTCCTTACAGAATCTTGCCAGGGCCCTACGCCCTTTTATTTTACGACGCACTAAGGAAGATGTTCTTAAAGACCTTCCTGAAAAGTCCGAGCAAATTATCTATTGTGATTTCTCTCAAGAAGAGAAATCTCGATACGAAGATTTAAAGAAACACTATTGGCTAAATCTTTCAGGACAAATTGAGAAGAAAGGCCTTGCTCGTTCTAAGATTGAAATTTTAGAAGCGCTATTGCGTTTACGCCAGGCTGCATGTCATCAAGGACTTTTGGATCGGAGCCTCGCGGGTCAGATTTCTGCCAAATTTGAAATTCTACTCGATGCTTTGGAAAACGCCGTGAGAGAAAATCACAAAGCCCTCGTATTTTCGCAGTTCACAAGTTTATTAGATTTGCTAAAGCCTCACCTAAAATCTCGCAAAATCGATTTTGAGTATCTTGACGGGAAGACCCAAAATCGAAAAGAATTGGTGGAACGCTTTCAGTCTTCGACATCGCCAAAAGTATTTCTTTTGAGCTTAAAAGCCGGAGGGGTCGGGTTGAATCTGACAGCCGCGGATTATGTTTTTATTTTAGATCCTTGGTGGAACCCGGCCGCTGAGAGGCAGGCCGTGGATCGAACACATCGCATTGGGCAAAAAAACAAGGTTTTTTCTTATAAGTTAATAACCAAAGGCACTGTTGAAGAAAAAATTCTTGAGCTTCAGAAAAAGAAAAAAGAGCTGGCTCACGCCATTTTGTCAGAGACTTCCGGTCCACTGAAGAGTCTAAAATTCGAAGACCTGCGCATCTTATTTGAGTAGGAAGTTATCTTTCAGGGCCACTCCTTATCTCCTTATTCACCCAAAACTAATTTTAATTTAATAGATATTTCGTCATTACCAAAATATCCACCTGCTGAAACATCATTTAGATATTGTCTAATTTGTGCTTTAACGGCTTCCGACTTTGGTTTTAACTTCGCTAAAGTTTCAGCTGAAGCCAATATGACTATTCGCTCTTCCTCAGATATTAGGAGGTTTACAATTGCCTGAATTATTTCTTCACGAAATTCAGGCAGTTCAATTTGTCCCAACAATGTAACTGCATCCCTGCGAGCGACCCAATTCTTAGAGTCTAGAGCGACCATAATGGCTCTAACCTCGTCTAACTCATAGTAGGTTTTGAATTGCATCAGTAAACTGATGTTGAGCATTTGAATAGTTGGTGTTCTGTCAGTTACTAGTGAGTAAACAACCGCAGATTTGATTTTTTTTCGCATGGAAACTGTCTTAAAAAGTCGATGGTTATGCAAAATTATAGAAAGGCTTTTTACAATTTCCTGTTTCAAATTTCGTGAAGTTACGGGAGACTTAAACTTTTGTAAAATAAGATCTAAAATTTCCTCATCATTAAGAATTTCGGTCCCTATCATATCCGTAACAATATCCTCGTGAAGCTTTGAATTGCCTCCCTTTAAAATATTAATTAATTGCGGCTTAACATCGGTGAAGTTTAAAAAACCGTTGTATTTGAAAGCGACACCTATAGCCATACCCTGAACCCATTCGATGTCAGGAGTCGTTTCACTTGATAGAATATTCTTGACGCTGTCCCGAAAGGCTTCGACCTGTTTTGGTAAATATCGGAACTTTTCGATATCACTAAGTACAATCAAGGACATTTCTCGACGTCGGTTAGACGCGTCTGTGAGATTTTTTAGGTAAATATTGATAATTTTTTGAACCTCATCATCGCCGACCGTAAATCTCTCTGTGTATCTTAGCAATTCATCTTTCGCCGACATTCTCGCGTCCCAGTCACGACGTAAATCTTTATTTTGTTGGTTTAGTGTAAAATCAACAATTTTTAAGAGAGTGCATTCTTTTACGTTCCATTGATCGAAAGCTCTTTTAATTTCTTTATAAACCATAGATTTCTTTAACTCGCAGGTTTGCTCATCTGCCCGAGCGTGAAAAGATACTGAAATAGCACCCACCAAAAGCATTGCATTCATAAGTTACATTAAAAACCTCAGTCATTTAAAATTTGTAACAAAAAAAGTAATGCACGATATATGCCCATATCTTATCTGTTTAATTTAATATTAGTAGTTTTGAGGTGTCTAACTTGTTTCCACTAAGACAAAAAAGAGTTTGTATAAAAGTTTTCAAGCCGAAAATGTTTAATTAGAGGAGGTTCTCATGAGACTCGTTTTTGTATTGCTACTCTTTTCGTTCAATACTTTTGTCGCGAACATAGATTTATGTAATGCTTTTGCGGGCAAATACTTTGTCGTCGTTGAGGGGGGGAATATTTAGGTAATGGTAATGCGGCTACTGGGTTACTAGTCGTGAAATGTGAATCAAATCTTAACACCGGTGATTTTTCATTGATTATACCTGCGGTTATATCCAAAGACCCTTCCAAAAACTCCGAAGCTGTATTTATAAATGGATATTTGACGAGTTGTGAACGAATTGATTCCAAGAAAGTTGAGCTAAACTGTGAGTGGTTTACGTCAGGAGGTCAGGCAAACAAAGGTCCTGTTAGTTTCAATTTATCTTTGGTCAAAAAGCCAAAATCGAAAGAAAAAGATATTCAAATCTACGGTGCTTGGAAAAATTTAGAGAATAGCATTCAAGGTCAGTGGAAGGGCATAAAGGAATGATCCTGCCGGAAAATAGCTTAGAAGCTGCCACTCTAGGACAATCTCTGGCCGGGATTTTGCGATATACTTCTCTAGAATTCTAATAGCTACTTAAAGGGTTATTTTCTGTCTAAAAATTAGACGGCTGACCCATTTTGCCGACGAAGTTTTCTGAGGAATAAATCATGAAGTTTTTGTCATTTTTGTATTCAATTAAGCAAAAATTATATATAAACAGCAAAAACTTTATAGCGGCGATTTTTTTGCTACTCCTTCTTGTGTCGGCGGCCTACGGTGATGAAACTTTCCCATTTAACGTAAGCCGTAGCCTTGATAATGAAATTATGCAAAACCCAGGAATTAGTGATGCTCAAATTAAGAAATTAGCCAGCATTATTCTAAAAAAGCGCTTCAACTTAGGTCCGGACCGAATCCAACGCATGTTAGCTGGCCTTAACATACAACAGATTAAAAAAATCGCAGCCAAGGAGTTTCAAGTTTCGTTTTTTGAGTTGCCACTGGAGAAAGCTCAAAGTGTATTAAATTTTAAATTTCAGGCTACAGATCCAAAATTCTCAGAATTGATTAACTCTATTTATTTTTTCGAAAAAAATGGAACGACCTACGTACGGTGGTTTCAGAATCCGTTTAGTGATTCGGATTATCTTGTGGATATGTTTAGAAAGAGCGGCTTTAGTGAGGAGGAATCAACATTGAAAACGGGGACTTTAAAGGCTAGGTTTTCAGCCTCTCGTACAATTTACATTTGCTGTGGTCCTGAAAAGAGGGTTTACCTTATTAAGCCATCTGTAGATAAATTTCAGGTCGGCAGTTTTGTAGATAAATATGTAGATCATAAGGAGGCCGTTAAGTGGACTACTTTTAGCCAAATGATAGACGAAGTTTTTGGTTCTGCCGCAGATGATTTGTTTATTCGTGAGGCGGGAATGTTTAGCTTAGGAAATAAAGCTTACTCGGAGGGCCAGACAATTAGAGATTCTTTACCCTTCGAAAGAGAACTTTTATTGCCGGCATTTTCTGTTTTAACGGATGATGTTGGGGCGGAGATTGCCCGAAATAATGGTTCAGATAATCCTGTGGAGTTTTGGCGAAGTCATCTTATTGAACCACTTGCTGAAATTTCCGCCAAACTTTATCTTGACGCCGGGTTGATCCACAATTCTTTGCATAGTCAAAACATCGTAATTCGCTTTGATTCCAATATGAAAGTACTAGGCCTACGCATTCGTGACGCAGATTTTGAGGTAGTGGTTGATCGCTGGAAAGATACAAAGTGGTGGAAAATTCTTGCTCCGACTCTTGATAGTAAGGACCGCTTAGAAAGTGGTAAATACCCAGGAAGGATCGGATTTATGCTAGTCAATGGCCTAAGTCCTTCAAAGGTAGCTAAATGGTTAGACAAAGAGTCTTATGTCGAGTGGGTTGAGTACTTCCATACAATAGTAGCAAAACGGTTTTCTGAGCGACACAATTTAAAGTTAAAGCCAAATGCTTTGCGTTCGGCAATTGAGTTTACGCTAATTAACCCAGAAGATCGAAGTGTCGAAACTGCAAATTTAAATGATAGCCTTCAACATGAGGTCGAAACAGTATATCAGCTCCGTTATAGCACTTTAGATTTAAATAATTTAGTTTCTCCTAATAACAAAGCGGGGGCTGATAAAGTAAAATATGACGAAGATAAGTCCACGCCAAAAGAAGTTTTACTCGAGTTGGGAAGAAAGATCTTAGTTAATTTAGACGAAAAAAATGCTGAAAAGCTGCGATTCTGGGACAGAGATAATTTGGAAAAGTTTCTAGATGAGCAGTTTGCAAATCCACAAAGCAGGAAATCGAGTTACTTTAATTCATTACTTGAGGCCAACGATTTTGCAAGAATAAATCAAATTCTAGAAATCCATATGCTAAAGGGTTTGGTGCCAAATAGCTTTTTTCTTGAAATCGCCAAAAGAGATTTAATGGACCGTATTTCAGAGAACGCTAAGTATAATATAATTGTATTTAGATTAATTGATTATCGGAGTAAAAATTATGATTTTATAATCAGGAAAATCGTGGAGACCACCTCAATTGAAACTCTACGAAAGGTGATGCACTATCTTATTGAAAGTTCCAGAAGGGAAGTTATTATCGCTCTTAGCACTCGCCTCAAAGGGACTGATTTAGATTTTTTGGAGGAGAGAATTAAGGAGCGTAAATCCTATGAAAAAGCAAACTTTTCAGATGTCGAGGCTCTTCGCTATGTGAAAAAGAGAAGGGAAGTTCTGGCCCGACTAGCGCTTGCAAGGCCTCCTTTTACTTGTAACATACTTTTCTAAGGGAAGATGTCCTGTCTCCTCACCGGGCACTGTGAAAAATTAAGAAATTGAATTTGCAAGCATTTTTATTTTTTCATAAATACCTAGATATGACTTTAACGGGCGAATTACTGATCTTTATGAAGAACTTTGTAATTACGATGAGAAAGTTGATCTCTTAGCCAAAAAAATACAGGCGCAAGCAAAAGCATCGGAGTCATGCCAGAAAATTATGAAAATTCCTGGGGTCGGCCCCCTTACGGCAACTGCTTGGCATTAGCAGGAATAGGTCAGACCGATGAAGGCCGGATACATGACAGCAGCTGTACCTTTTAACCGTCAATTGTCTAAGAACCCTTGCAAAGCCGGGCGGGTCATACAAGGCCTTTGGAGATTTTCTTGTAGACAGCCATTTTGAACCCATCTATAAAGCGGCTCGGGAAAGAGGAGTTGTTATGGGCAAATTTACTTTGGGTTTAATATTCTTTGTTTCATTTGGTTTTATAAATGGCGCTAGTGCAAAGGGCTTATTTTTAAGCGGAACCTACGTCGGAAAAGTAGAAGAATTCAATGCAGAAATTTCTTTTGAAGGGGTAGACTTAAAGGGCGGAACAATCACGGTGGTAACAGATTGCTTCTTAAACGCAAAAGCCTGTACAGCAATTGACAAAATCGGCGGTAAAGGAATCAAAGGACAGGAAGTTCGCTATCTAAAAAATATTTCTCTACCATTTGAAACCTACGATTCTAAAGAAGCATTTGAATGGTCAAACTCCTACTATTTCGTGGGTGAGACCAAAGATGGATATTTCGTCGTACCCGCATTCACCGTGTCTGCCGAAAGCCAATCCGAATCTAAAATTTTTTTGAAATTCGTCGGAGCTAAGGGAGAGGGGTCTTGGTTTACGAAAAAATAATTGATCCAGTAAGCCACCATGGCGAAAAGAGTTTTAATACCGATTCCTAGTTTTGATTTTGATCCCACAGAGTCCGCAATTCCTTGGAAAATACTAAATAAGGCTGGTGTCGAGATTACTTTCGCGACACCGAATGGCTCAATTGGACAATGCGATTATCGCATGCTCCACGGCAAAGGGCTCGGCCCGTTATCGATACTTCTTGCGGCTGATCGAACTGGCCGCGAAGCCTTCGCAGAAATGAGCGTTGCCACAGAATTTAAAGAACCAATAAAATGGAGCGATATTAATCCAGTAAATTTTGATGGTTTAATTTTGCCAGGTGGCCATGCCAAAGGAATGATAGAATATCTTGAATCTACCATACTTCAGAAATGTGTGAGCAAATTCTTTGAACTGGAAAAGCCAGTAGGGGCGATTTGTCATGGTGTTGTCTTAGCTTCAAGAAACCAAAAATCAGATAACCGCAGCGTATTGTATGGTCGAAAAACTACCGCCTTAATGGCTTCACAGGAGCTTTCTGCTTGGCTTCTTACATGCGCATGGCTAGGTAATTATTATCGCACATATCCAAAAACAGTGGAGGCAGAAGTAAAGTCGACTCTTGCCTATGTTAACGATTTCATAAAAGGGCCGTTGGCCTTGTTTAGAGATAGCCCCGAAAACCTATCGAGAGGTTTTGTAGTGAGAGATAGGAATTACTTATCTGCTCGCTGGCCTGGGGACGCTCATCTGTTTGGGACTACGTTTTTAGAAATGCTCGGATAACACTTGGGCTTGTTGAAAACTAATGAAATTGATTTTTCTAAGCTTTGTTGCATTCTATTACGCCCTTTTGGATCGCAAGGACACAAATATATTTCACCTTCCAAGGCTGACTGTTCAAGTCTTAAGGGCTTTTCTCGGCTTTAAGCAGCAGTCTAAAGACCTCAAGTATTGGTACGATCCTGACCGCTAAGGGGTAAATCGGCTAATACAGCATTTATTTTAAATACTTATGGACACATATCTCTAAACAGCTAAGAGAAAAAGAAGCCGCTGAATTTTAAGCGACTTTCAACTGAAGCCGAAGTCCGAGGGCTTGCGCAATGTCGATCAATCGGTCAGTTGAGATCTTATCGAGGTTGCCATTCATGATTGCAGTCATAACGGTTCGACCAACGCCTGCTTTTTCGGAAGCCTCGACATGAGTCAGTTCTTTTTTCTCAACTGCACGGCGGATTGCTTTCGCTAGTCCCAAGCGGATCTTAATTTTTGGAGCTTCGCTTTCAGGTAAACCCATAAGCGAGCAAAGTTCTTCGATATTTTTTGCTTCAAAATAAGAGGTCATAACATTTCCTTTAAGCGGTTTTTGGCGGTTTCAATTTCCTGTTTTGGCGTTTCTTGTGTTTTCTTCTTAAAAAAATGAAAAATCAAAATCGCGTCCGCTTTCTTCGTAAAATAAAAAATCCTATACTGCCCAGTTCGATCTTTTACCCTCAACTCGTGAACCCCATGCTCAACCACTGGCATGGGGCGACTTATGGGCATTCCCAAACTTTCACCGTCAGCCAGTTGAGCAAATAGCTCGGCAAGCTGTCTCGACTTCATTGGCTACTTTTTTGTGGATACGAACTGCTTTCACTCGAAAACCATAATGTCATATATTTATGACATTAGCAAGATCAATTTTAAATCGTTTTTAAAAAATTCATATTCGATCTGGGGCTGAATACTTGAGCGCTTTACTTAACCAATAAATGCTCTCCGCAACTGGCAATTAAGCCGATTTTTGATAAAATTTTGCTGGCCCATGACGAAAGGATAGAATGAAAAGTATTTTAGTCGGCATTGTATTGTTATACGTCAATGCCGTTTGCGGAAAATCCAGATAGGGCCATGACCATTGACACTTGTTAAGCACTTGCAGATAGGCCAGATTCGCGCTGGCGATATTTTTCATTTATAATTTCCAAAATTGGGCCGACCATATGAGCTTTGGTTTCCCGATTGGCCGCGAATGGGTGAATCGGGCGTTTCCATAAAACTCCGAAGTTAAATTGCTTTAAAGCTCACTCATCGGATTTTAACGGTTTTTTCACTCGTAATTTCAGGATGTTGGTGCGACCGACTTGAGGAGTTTCGAACTGCATGCGTTAATTATAACCTTGAAAATATGCCAAATGACGTCGCTTAAGTGTCAAATACTTAAACAGCTCAAATCCAATTAAACTGCAAAAGAAATAGAAAGACCGCTTTCGATACAAAAATATGCCTTTGGCACGGCTTGCATTTAACTCTTTAATAACTAGTGAGGTTTTTACTGAAAAATATAATTCTTGCGTTGGTAGCATTCTTTTCTTTTGTTGGTAGCATTCAGGCAAATGACTGTCCTATTATTCGACAACAACAGAGCTATAACATAAATCAAAAGTTTTTTACGATAGGCAGCGATTTCGATATTTTAAGTGGCGAACACAAGCTCGGAAAGGTTATACAAAAAGTATTTAACTGGGGTAAAACTTTTGAACTTTTAAATGAAAATGGGCAATTGGTTGCAAAAGCACGCCAGCAAGTAGTTTCATTTGGAGTTAAGGTTGATGTTTACGACTGTCAAAATCGAGTGATTGGAAGTCTCCAAGAAAATATCCTGAAATCATTATTTAAAATCCAAACGGTTTACTCGATCATGGATGGAAACGGACAATTAGCTGGTCAGTCAAAAAAACTTGATTTCTTTGGAACAGACATTACTTTCTTTAATGCCTCGGGACAATTGAATGCAAGCCTTTCTAGACCATTTATCAATTGGATGACAGATAAGTGGGTTCTAGTTTTAAACGGAAATAGCACAGTTGACAGTAGAATCCTATTTTTTACTGCCGCTTACAAAACGTCTGCTGACAGCGATAGAAATTCAGATTCAAGCAGTAGTTCTTCAAAAAAATAGCGTCGCAGCGGAGTTAAAGTATTGTGCTTTTAAATGTACCCGATGGTGCAGCCAACTAGAGGAGTTTAGAACTGCTTGCTTAAACTATGCTTGAATAATGAGAGCAGAAATCTTCATTAAGCATTGTTCTAGGGCTTCTTTCGGAGCCTTTTCGATAAACTTAGCTTTTCTAACTTTCCAGTAGAGATTTTTCAGATGATCTGACAAAACAGCTCCGTTAATTTTCTTGCCTGAGATCGCTACTTCAAAAGGATATCCTTTTACATTCGAAGTAATTGGGCAACACACTGCCAAGCCTGTTTTTTTGTTATACTTCTCTGGGGAAAGAATCAATGCCGGACGAGTTCCCATTTGTTCATGACCTGCTTGCGGAGTAAAGTTAAGCCAAACAATGTCACCTCGATCTGGTATATAATTCATCACCAGACCTCATTACCTTCAGTTTTGAAGTCTTTTTCTGAGTGCAAGTTATTTTTGGTAATCTGCTCCAATAAAGAGTCTAGGGAGTATTCTTTTTTTGCGGGAAAAATAACAATGGTTCCATTCTTAGACTCAATTTCCACTTCTGAGTTTTCACTTAAGTTCACTTTTTCAATGACAGTTTTTGGGATTCGAACTCCAAGTGAGTTTCCCCATTTTTGAATTTTTACTGACATAATTATCACCTCCTGATAAAAGTATATACAATGTTTATACTTTTATCAACTTAAACTTTTAGAAGCTTGCACCTGTTCGTGCGGATCAAATTCATCACCCAGTAACTATTTGAAATTATATAGTAATTTATGAAACTTCAAATTGAGATACTAACCCAGCTAGAGAAACTTTGAATTGGAGGCGCCGATTTCCAAAGGGACCATTTTCGCCATTTTGCCGAGCCCAGTGGGGCCACTGTCGCCGCAGCACAACAATGTTGTACCTCTGGCTGTACACAAAGGAGGAAAGCCGATTGAGGTTTATAAATGCCTATGAGAGCGCGGCTCTCACAATCTAGTACAAAGAACGATCGTATGGAGCGATGATAACTGAATTTCAATTTAGTTTTAGCTTCGTTGGGCAAATTTTGTACTGGCAGTTTATTTCTTTCCCTTCAAGGTAACGCCGTCAAAACCAGAGGAGGTTTTACAATGCAACCCATGAGAACCCGTGTGGCCGGAGTCGATGTACTCGTAGAGGATCTCGGTCGAGTCAAAAACCGAG